>Ga0210409_10000808_pt1 | contig 45512 bp, 42 predicted proteins | sample IncBWH17MmetaG_FD_161649 | JGI IMG/M metagenome (GOLD analysis project Ga0210409, IMG submission 161649) | Forest soil microbial communities from Barre Woods Harvard Forest LTER site, Petersham, Massachusetts, United States - Inc-BW-H-17-M | ecosystem: Environmental > Terrestrial > Soil >... | reverse complement strand
TTTGGATCTGTTCATTGTAAAAGGCTTACAAACCGGCAATTTTGGATCTGTTCATTCTGAACAGGTTGCGGGCGCGTTTTTCGGATCTGCGCATTCTAAAGGAGTTACGGCTTAGTCGGGAAGTCGAAACTATGGTTTCGACGAAACTGATTGAGAGGTGGGGACGGCGTGGTCTGGAGAGGATGGCGCGGAGGCTTGCGCTGGTGGCGCAGATGAACCTGCCGCAGGACGCTGCGAAGGCGTGGGAGTCGAGGTCCGCGGAGACGGAGCGGGGGCTGGTTGGCGCTGCGGCATATTGCGGAGGTGGGGGATGGATTCGCGGACCATGCGGTGATAGGCGCCGCCATCGTTGGTGGCCCAGAGGAGTTCGTTTCTCACGTAGGCGATGGATTGAAGAAGGAGCTGGCCGAGATAGGCGAAGGCGGAGGCATGGCGTGGGGAGATGCGGCCGTCGGCCAGGGCTTTGAAGACTTTGGCCAGGACGTGGTTGATGTCGGTGCCGTTGTTGAGGTTCCCGGAGAGGGAGGCAAGTTCCTCGCCGAGCTTATCGGCTTCGAGGAGTTGCTTTTCTTCGCGGACGTGGAAGGGGTAAAGGCTAGGATGGCCTTCCATGCGGAGCATGCGGCAACGGCGACCGTCGGAGAACTGACGTTTGCAGAGATTGTGACGTGTTTCGGACGAGCTTGTGTTCATGTGAGTTGACCTCTGGAGATGGATTTGTAGAGATGGTGTGGCACAGAGACACGAAGAGCGGGGAACGGTAAAGCCAGGGAAAAAGACGGGTGAGAGGTTCTTCGAGGCTGGGCGCGCTATTCTACGCGGTGGAGTTTACCAAAAGGGAAGATTCGATGTCAAGAAGTATTTTAGAGCCGTGCTGGCTCGATGTGGATCAGATCAAACGGCGCCCGTCCTCTATTTGATCGGAGTTGTCGATATCGGTTTCGGGTAAGTTACTTCTCCGTCCGTGAGAGTCATTAACAGCGTCCCGTGATCCTTAACCCACGAGAAAGGAATGTTCTTTCTGTAACGCTGCGGATAAGGTCTGGATATTCCTGAAGCCATTTCGTGAAGAATTCCTTCAGTGCATCACCGTGGGCATAGCGAAGATCCACGTGGCGCAAGTTATCACGATGGTCGAATCCCTCTGCAATTTCTCCTTGCCCGGGCGCTTATGACACTGATACACATAATTTCCGCCATCAAAAGCGAACTTAACTTCATGTTGCGATAAATCTACGCTAGCGGGCATCACCGCGACCCGTTTTCTCCTCCAAATGGAGCAAATATCCCGCCCGATCAAGCTTACGAAATGACAGGCCCTCATCGTGACAGTAATGCCGCAGGTCAGCCATAAGATCCGTGATCGCTTGCTCTTCCGAACCACACGTCGGCAGCCTAGCGTGAGCTTTCAAAATCCGGACCACCTTGGTCGTGCGTTTCATTCTTGCACTTATCTCGTCCTCGATATCGTCGCATTCCGGAATCAGGCCCGCACGAGCTTCAGTCACAACGTCGGGCCACCGTGACTCCTGTCGTCCCTTATTTGTCATTGTTCTCCTCGTATTGCCAACATGGCGCGCTACACATTCGCCAGCCATGAAACCTGCACAATCACCCTTTCCTTTTTCGTGAATCGTAGTCTGCCCGAGAGCGGGTTTTGAAAGATTTCATGAAACGGTGATTCCCGGAAATTCTTTACGACGAAGAGAAAGAAACGATCCTTCAATTCTGTAGCGAGTTGGTGCTCTTTAGGGGTCAGCGACAGAGTTCCCGTAACATCCTGCAGTCCTTTAACTTCAACCGCTAGAAAGTCCTTACTGTGCTCAACCTCCAGGCGGAAGTCGTACCCGCAGCCGAGATTCGTCGTGTTCTGCACGGCATACCTTTTGAATTCAGGGATGCTCGGTCGAACTGACTCAAAATACCGCTCCGCCGCCAATCCGGTGATGAGCCGCTGGGCGAAATTCGATTGGGCGCTGGGTTTCTCTTTGGGTTGGAGCTCACTCCAAAAGTTTTCGTCGTACCCAACGAACGATTTGATTAAGCTGGTAAAAGATCCGAGGTCTAGGCTCCTGTATTCCTCAAACACGCTCAGGCAGTAGCTACGGGTTTTACGCTTGTGCCAGCCTTTACGGCGATTTGGAAACAACGGATCGAATTCATCGCGATAGTTCTTTATGGACGCAGGCTTCGATGCCATCGCATACCCAATCACATTGAAGGCTTCTGTGAAGTTGTCGAAGCCAAGGCGCTTCAAACCAAGCGTGTCGTACTTTGCGAGATACAGACCAACCAATATTAGCTTTTCGCGCGTAGCGATTCGCTGCGAGTTTAACTCCATGGATCAAACGCCGGCTTCGCGCGCGCAACCGTGCCGCAAAGTTAATTGCACGAGAATGGCCTTCCGTTGTGCGTGAATTACAAGGTCGGGTTTTCCCGGCAGATTGCGGAAACAGCTGCGATACCGAATCCCCATAGTTCTAAGAATGCGGCGAACAACCATCTCAGGCCGTGTGCCTTGAGAACGGACGCGGCGCATTATTTCGCTTCGCTGTTTGGGCGCGAACGTGTCCACCGATGGACCTAATTTAGGACAAAATTTGGATTAGCGCTACCGTTTTGGGAAAAATTTCTCAGGCATCGATCGTTAGTTTAGGTCACTTCTGCGATTAGGGTTAGTCTGTACCGAATCCAATTCTTCTAAGTCTTGTTTAGCGAGCGAAGAATCCCAGTCTCCGGGCACAAACGGAAAAACAAACGAAGAGGATCACCGTAAACTGTTCCGTAGGTCTGGGCGTTTTGGGCGCAGCAGTGCTGCGCCCTTACTGCACTCTAGCGGGCTTTTTGCTTGTTGGCGAAATGGATGACGACCTTCGTCTGCGCGTAATTTTCAGGCCCGCCGTTGCCTGGGATTTGTAACACGAGGATGGAGCCTTCCGGCTTTTTCTTGAGCTGGGCACCGTCGATGTGATCGATTTGGGCCGCGTTCGATACATTCAGTTCGTAGTGCGCGCCAGCCATCCCCGAAACGTCCAGTGTGAGTTGATCGTGGGATGACGACCAACGCTGCGAAAGTATGCGCACGCCGGTGCTTGTGCTGCCAAGCGGAGGCAATCCTGGCGCTGCACTGACGGCGAAATCGTTGGTGACGATGATACGGAGGAATTTTTGGCCTTCGGCGACAGGGAAGCGCACGAACACGTGTTGGTCCTCCTCGTTGGCTTCCACGCGGAAGGACAGCGGCTTGCCATTGAGTTCGGCCCTTTGCACCGTGGCGCGCAAGCTGATCGCCGGGTGGAATTCGATGGTGGACTCGCCGGTGCCGGTGGTGCGTGCGGCCTCCAGGAAGATTCCTTCTTCGGTCCGCTTGAAATTCAGTTCCAGTTTGTTTTCGCCTACGCGTAGATTTTCAATGCCTAGCGAATTCCAATCCGCGGGCAAGTGCGGAGCGAAAGTCAGGGTGGCGGCTTTTGCGTCTGTCGATAAACCCAACATGCCGCGGAGCAGCGGGCTGACCACCATGGCGGCGGACCAAATTTGGTGCGGCGAACTTGTGGAGAGCGGCTGGTAGTAGTCGCCGGAGAGAACTTCGGTGACGTGGCCGAGCGAGCCATCCAACGCGAGGAGCGCGTTGGCTCGGAGGTTCTCATAAGCCGGTTGCGGACGATGGTAGCGATACTCGCCGACGCTGGCCCAGCCGGTGAACAACGGCCAAACGGAGCCGTAGTGATATCCGCCGCCGCTGAATTTCGGCGAGCGGCTAGAAATGATGCGCATGCCCCAGTCGGTCTGCTGATCGACGCCGGCAAGTTGGATGATCATGGCGCTGGCGTTTTTCTGGTCGGGCACGCCGAACCACATGGGAACGGTGGCGAGCACGCTGGGCTCGTCGATGGGCTTGCCGTCGATGCCAAGAGCGAAGGCATAGCGCTGTTTATCGGCGAGCCAAAATGCGTCATTGAGCTTGCGCGCTTGCTTTTCGAAGGCTTGCGCGAGTTCGGTGCCTTGCGCGTCGTGGCCGGTCAGGCGCGCCAAGTTGGAGAGGGCGCGCAAGGCTTCGGCGCCGAGGCCGCTGTGGTAGAACTCGGATTTTACGGGCAGCAGCGGGCCGCCTTCCACCCAGCCGTGACCGATGCCGAAATTCTTGGGGAAATCCTGCTCGTCATAGGTGGAGCGGAGGAATTGATAAGCCTTCCAGATGCTGTCCCACTTTTCCTTTGCGAAGGCGACGTCTCCGCTCTCGGTCACATAATCGTTCATGGCGATGATGTAGAGCGGGGTGGCGTCCGCGGAAGCATAACCGTAGGGAAAGTCCTTGAACCAGGGAACGAAATTTGCGGCCTGCGCGATTTCGTGCGGCATTTTGCCATCTTCGCGTTGATACTTGCTGACGAATTGCAGCGCCGTGCGCGTGGTCGAGAAATCGCCCTCGGCGTCGAGAGCGAGCGAGGTCCACATCGAATCGCGCCCGAAGAACCATGCGAAGCCGGGTCGCTGGCTTTCGCCGGAGGTGCGATAGCCGGCGACTAAACCTGTACCGAGATAGGGATTGCTGACAATTCCCTGCACCATGCTGATGCGTGACCAGTCGTAGGCTTGCTGGATTTGCGCGTCAGGCAATTCCAGCGAGACGGTATCGTTCAAGTATTTTTTGTAGTAGTCGGCGGAGGATCGCAGCAGTTCCGCGTAACCGGTGGTCAATTTCTTGTAGGTGGCTTCGGCTTGCGGACGGCCGTCGAGAGCAGCGGCGATCACAATTAGTTTGGCGTCTTTGCCCTTGTTGGTGACACCGAGACGGAAGGAATTCACGGGCGATTCGGAGTAGTTGGTCTGGTATTCGCCTCGGTCTTCGGTTGCGGTGGGCGAGCCGACGAAGGCGGCAAATTTCTTGGTTTCTTCGCCGAGATAGAAGGCGTGCTGATCTTTGTCCCAGAAAGAGTAGGTGCCGCCCAGCGCGCCGGGCCATTCGAGCTGAAAATCGCGCAGGAACCTGGCTTCGATCTCGATTGGGAATTCGCTTTCGACTTCGAGCGAAATAATGGCGCCGGGCTCGTTCACGGGAACGAAGAGGGTTTCGCGCACGGAAAAAGTGTCGCCGGTGTAGACGATGGTGCTGGACTCCGGGCGGGTGATGAGCGTGCGGGCCAGCGTTTCGGCAGGGAGGTCGCGCCCCTCGGTGTGAAACTGCAGACGAAAGTCGCGCAACAATTTCAGTGGATAGACCCAGGCTTCCATGCGGCCGGCTTCATTGCCGAAAAGGCCGGCGCGGGTACCCACGGCGCTGAGAAATTCCCAGGTGCGCACGGGACGCGACAATTCCAGGGAGTGTCCATGGTCCTCGGCGGGTTTCGCCGGCAATGCAGAAGCGATCGAAGAGGCGGCTAGCAGGCACAAGATGCGAAGGACTCGATGGGAGGAAAATATCCGGGTGGCCATGCTTTTAGCTGTTACGCAAAGACAAAATCTTTCCACTGAATGCTTTGGATTGCAGAATCGCGACGCGCTTACGTTAAGATTGAGGCGCGGATTTTAGCACGGCCAGTGCGGGAAGGTATCACGTTTGTTCTCTTCGCGGCGGACATTCCTTAAATCGCTGAGTCGTTCAGCGCTAGTGCTTACCCTGCAAGACATTCTCGCGTTGGCTCGACCAGTTTGGGGCAAATTGGCGGGTTCTTCGGGATGGCAATCGCCAAGCCCGGCTAGCGCGCGGGAGATCGCGACGCCTGGAGCTAACGGGTTGGGCGTTACGTTTGTCAATGTGGCGCGCGAATCCGGGCTCAACGTCAAGACGATCTTCGGCGGCGAGCACAAGAATAAATATTTGCTGGAAACGACCGGCTGCGGCGTTGCTTTCTACGATTACGACAACGACGGTTGGCTGGATATTTTCCTGGTGAACGGGTCACGCTTGGAAGGGTTTCCCGCTGGGCAGGCTCCCACTTCGCATTTGTTCAAGAACAATCGCGACGGCACATTCACGGACGTCACTGCGCAAGCCGGCCTGCTGCATTCCGGCTGGGGCCAGGGGGTGTGCATCGGAGACTACGACAATGATGGATACGAAGACCTGTTCGTAACGTACTTTGGAAAAAATGTCCTGTATCACAACAACGGCGACGGGACATTCACTGATGTAACGGGAAAAGCCGGCGTTGGGGGCAGCGGCAAGCGTTGGAACACGGGTTGCGCGTTCGTCGACTATGATCGCGACGGCCATTTGGATCTTTTTGTTGCTAACTACATCGATCTCGACCTGGCGACCGCGCCCGTGCCGGAATCTGGGCCTTGTCTTTACAAAGGTGTGATGGTGGCTTGCGGGCCGCCGGGATTGAATGGCGGCAAGAATATTCTTTATCACAACAATGGTGATGGGACGTTCACCGATGTCACAGAGAAAGCCGGCATTCTGGACGCGAACGGCACGTACGGCCTCGGCGTCCTGACCGCCGATTTTGACAATGACGGCTGGCCCGATATTTACGTAGCCAACGATTCGACGGCCAGCGCGCTTTACCAGAATAAGAAGAACGGGAAATTTGTGGACATCGCAATGGAAGCGGGCTGCGCGCTCAGCGCCGATGGCAAACCGCAAGCGGGAATGGGGATTTCCGCGGCCGATTATGATTTGGACGGCAACCTGGACATCGTGAAGACGAATTTCGCAGGCGATACGCCATCGCTGTATCACAACTTTGGCAACGCCACCTTTGAGGACGCGACCTTCGCTGCCGGTCTCGGCCGCCACACGCAATTTCTGGGCTGGGGCTGCGGATTTTTCGATATGGACAACGACGGTTGGCCGGACATTTTAATTTGCAATGGGCACGTCTACCCGGAGGTCGAGCAGCTCAAAACGGAAGCGGGCTACGCGCAGCAAAAATTGCTATACAAGAATCAGCGCAACGGGCATTTCGATGACGTCTCGCTGCAAGCGGGACCGGGTATCACGGTTCCGGTCGCTTCGCGCGGGTGCGCGTTCGGCGATTTTGACAATGACGGGGACATCGACGTGGTCGTGAATACAGTGAACGACTATCCACAATTGCTGCGCTGTGATTCCTCGCACGGACACAATTGGATCAAGGTGCGCACCATCGGAACGAAATCCAATCGCAGCGGCATCGGGGCGCGGTTGCGCTGCGTTACGCATCCGCCGGACGAGCCCAAGCCCCACCAGCAGATCGACGAAGTGCGCAGCGGCGGCAGCTACATCTCGCAAAACGATTTGCGCGTCCACTTCGGCCTGGGCAAAGCGGAGAAAGTTGAGATTTTGGAGATTCGCTGGCCGAGCGGGCGGATCGATACGCTGAAAGATCTGAAGAGCAATCAACTTCTCTACGTGAAGGAAGGCGAGGGCGTTGTGCGGTCGGTACGCTTCGACGAAAGGCAAGGAAGCAAGAAGGCGAAGGGGTAAGGAAACGCAGAAGAGGACGTGAGCCTATGAGGAGCAAGATCGCTGTCACGCTGTTGCTTCTTGCCGCCGTTGCCGGCGCAGCTGCGGAGAAATGGCCGTTCGGCTCTTGGCAGCGGGCGTCGGATGCGCCGATTCTTTCTCCGCGTGGTGCGGGGTGGGAGTCCGCTGGGACGTTCAATCCAACCGTCATCAAGCGCGGCGAAGAAGTTGTGATGCTTTATCGCGCGCAGGATGCGAACGGAACTTCGCGGCTGGGTTATGGGGAAAGTATAGACGGGATTCATTTCACACGCCGTCCGCAACCCGTTCTTTCGCCCGAGGCTGACTACGAAAGAGATGGTGGCGTCGAAGATCCGCGGCTGCAGAAAATCGGCGACACCTACTACCTGACCTACACCGGGTACAACAAAAAAGACGCACAGCTCTGCCTGGCTACTTCTCACGACCTCATTCATTGGGAGCGCAAGGGCGTCATCCTTCCCGCCTACAAAGGAAACTGGAACAAGGGCTGGACCAAGTCAGGCGCCATCGTTCCGGAAAAAATCGACGGCAAGTACTGGATGTATTGGCTTGGGACGAGCGCCGACAAAACGGACCAGATGGGAATTTCTTACTCGAACGATCTGTTGCACTGGACGGAGGCCACCGAAACTCCCGTGCTACCCCGACGGCCTGGAAAATTCGATTCGCGTGTAGTCGAGCCAGGACCCCCGCCGATTCTTACGGAAACGGGAATCGTCCTGATCTACAGCGGCGCTGACGACAAACTGGTTTACCGCACCGGAGTCGCCGTGTTCGACCGCAAGAATCCGCGCAAGCTGCTCTCGCGCACCGATGAACCGATCTTCGCTCCGGAAAAAGAATGGGAAAAAGCAGGGCAAGTTCCTAACGTCGTCTTCGTTGAAGGCATGGCGCGTCGCGGAGACCGTTGGCTCTTTTATTACGGCGGGGCGGACAAATACGTGGGTGTGGCCGAGGCGTCCGTAAAGTGAACGCAATCCAGAGGAACGAAAAACCAGATCGATCTGGCGCAATGAGACGAGAAGTCGCCGCCGTACTCGAGAGAACTACGCGGTCGCCGATTTCACGGTCGCTTTGCGGCGCGCTTTGCCGTTTTCCACAACCGGCTTTCCGTTTTCGGGAGCCGCCTTGCCGTTTTCCCCGAGCAACTCGCGCTCCGCTTGAATCCAATCCTCAAATTCATTCCCCGGCGTGGTGCCCCGTTCCAAGTAGATTTGATAAGCGCGAAAGGCAATTTCTTCCGAGGTTAGCTGCTTCGTTCCCATTCGCGGTTTTTGCGCTGCACGCGAAATACTTTCCATCGTCTTGGCCATTCGTTGTCCTTTCGGCTGGGCCCTCATTCTACTTTGTAGAAAACACATCGCGAAACGAAGATTTAAATGGAATGTATCTCGTTTACAAATACATGGAGTCCTTGCCGGTCATCAAACGTGTCAACGCGAGCGGACAAACTATTCGGGCGTTTCGTCTCTTGATGAGTTGCCTTCGGCTCGTGCAGAGGCTTCCTCGAGCGTTTTCTCGATCCGCCGGGCACGAGCCTCTGGCGTCCGGTAATAAAAAATTGCGAGCAACTGACCGCGGCGTTGCGTTGGCGACATGCGATTCCAACCCTTACGCGCACGGGCGTCGCGCGCGAAAGCGAGCTGCAAGACGGGCGGAAGCTCTCGTTCCGCGTCCATCACCGCAAGCAAACGCTCAGCCAATTGCTCAGCGCGCCGGACGCGAGCATCCGCGCTCTTGACCTGCCCAATCCACTTGCCGATTTCGCTGCGGGTCGAATAATTCATTTGCTTGAACCATTTGTAGAGGGAAGGGTCCTGATTGAAAAGACGCTTCAGCTCCGCGGGAACAATAGCAATGCGTTCTTCGAGATCGGGTTCGAGGTGAAACTGTGCCGACATCCCCTCGCGCACGTCGCCGCCCTCCTGCATTTTCTTGTTCACCAGCAGAATGTGGCCGCCGCCACGAGCGGGAAACAGCGAGGTACGAAACGCGAAACCATTGATTTCGCCTTTGACGCGCAGCCGGACCCGCGTTCGCCAAACTTTTTCGACGTCGAAAGGGATGCGAATGATGGTCCAACCGAGACGCGATTGCATGCGCTCGAGCGTCGCCCGAAAATTCTTCGCAACCGGTTTTGCGCCACGCTTCACAGCTCGCTCCAGGCGAGCGATTCTACTATGCCGGATGAGATTAGTTCTTCTTCGCGACAGATTTTACTGGCACGCCCGTTCCTTCCTTCATTGTATGAACGGCATCGACGCCTACGTTCTCAAATTTCTCGAGCAGGCCGCTGGGCCAGCGCACTTCCACCCAGTCGATTTTCGCAGCCGCTCCCAAGCCAAAATGCACGCGCATGTCGTTGTTGGAGTCGAAGCTGGAACCGCTGCGCACTTCATCAATCAGCGTGCGGGCGCTGGCTTTTACCCGGATTCGTGCGCCGATTCCGTCGCGATTGGATTTCGTGCCGATCGCGCGAAACGCCACCCGGTGATTTGCCGAGCGCACCTGGTTCACGAGAAGGCTAGGCGGCGCATTCATGTTGCTGACCACTGCCGAAAGACGGCCGTCGTTCCACAGATCCCCGATGGCAAGCCCTCGCGACGACATCGCTTTCGTGATTCCCGGTCCGGAGTTCGCCGAAATATCTGTAAATTTGCCGTCGCCATTGTTGTGATACAGGATGCGCGGCTCTTGAAAGTTGCTGCCGAGATGCTGGCTGTCCACTTCCGGATAGACGTGTCCATTGACGAGGAGTAGATCGGGCCAGCCATCGTTATCAAAATCGAGGAACATCGTGCCCCAGCCGAGATATTGCGTATTCAAGCCAAGTCCAGCCTGGTAGGTAACGTCGTCAAACGTGCCGTCCCCATTGTTGCGGTATAGCGTCGCAGTGTCATCGGAAAAATTTGTCTTGAAAATGTCGAGCCTGCCGTCGCCGTTGTAGTCCGCCACGGTCGAACCCATGCCTGCTTGCGCGCGCCCGTCTTCATTGAACGCGGCTCCGGCCGTAATGGCCACGTCCGTGAACGTGCCATCGCGATTGTTGTGATACAGGATGCTCGGCGTACTGTCGCAAGCCACGAAAATGTCCGGCCAGCCGTCATCGTCGAAATCCAGCGTGGTTACGCTGAAGGAATAGTGCCCGGTGGTCTGGTCGATGTGCGTCTTGGCCGAGACGTCCTCAAACGTGCCGTCTCCACGATTGTGATAAAGAATATTCTTCGACCCGGGCAAACCTTGCGGGCCGCACATCACGGGCTCGCCTTTCCAGAGACACGTAGAGCGTTCGCCAGGCGCGGGCGCTGAGGGCAAATCCAAATCGACGTAGTTCGCGACCATGAGGTCCAGGTGACCGTCACGATCGTAATCGACAAACGCGCAACCCGTTCCCCAGGCTTTGCCAGAGCCACCAACGCCGGTTTTATCGCTCACATCGGTGAAAGTCCCATCCCGGTTATTGTGATACAGAGCGTTCTTTCCGTAATAGGTGACGTAGAGATCCTCCCAACCATCATTGTCATAATCGCCCACGCAAACTCCTTGCCCCCATCCGGTGCGTGCCAAGCCCGCTTTCACCGTAACGTCGGTAAACGTTCCATCATGATTGTTGTGATACAGATGATTGGTGGGACCTTTGCCGGCGGGAAATCCTTCCAGCTTCGTTCCGTTTACAATGAAAATGTCCGGCCAGCCATCGTTGTCGTAATCGAAAATCGCGACTCCAGTACCGGTCGTCTCAATGATGTATTTCTTCGAGTCTACGCCACCGAAGACGTTCATCATCGTCAGGCCGGCCTCCTGCGCTATATCCGTGAAGTACGCCAGAGGCTGAGATGGTCGAGAACTTATAACAGTGGGCGCGCCGGCCAGCAGGAAGAGCGTGGCGAGCGGCATAAATGGTCCGCAAACATGCAACGCGAAAATGAGGCCGCGTGAATAAGAAGGCTTTCGGAAAAGCATGTCTCTTCGTGATAGTAGGTTGTGGCCGCATGGTGGTCAAGGCATAGAGGCGAGCAAAGCGATGTCGCGCGCGTGCTACTATTTTCGTTTGGAACGATCATGGATTTTGTGCTTACAGCTCGAAGTCCCGGGCATTCTCGGGGCTGTTTCCACGCAATTGCCTCCGTTGCGCTCGTCACCGTGGTGGCGACGCTCGGAGCGCACCCTCTGGCGGGCGGTCAGCATGCGCAGAAAACGAAAGCGCCTGCGCAGGCTGAGGAAATCTACGCCCAAGGAATGCAAGCGCTGCAGCGCGGAGACCTCTCGGCGGCCGAGGCGGCGTTCCACAAAGTTCTGGACCTCGCGCCGGCCAGTGCCGAAGCACACAACTCTTTGGGATGGGTGCTGCTGGCACAGGAGAGAATCGATCCCGCGATTCGCGAACTTGAGTTTGCGGTTAAGCTCAAGCCCGATTTTCCGCAAGCACGCGTCAACCTTACAAACGCCTTGCTGCGGAAGGGCGATCGGCAAGCCGCACTTCGCGAGTCAAGGGAAGCAGTCCGATTGGCGCCGTCCGATTCTGAAGCGCATCGCACGCTTGCGCGAGCGCTCGACTCTTCTGGTGAACTCGCGCCAGCCATCGAGGAATTGCGTCGCGCCATCGCGCTTGAGCCGAATCGCGCCGACCTGCACGACGACTTGGGAGTACTCCTGACGCAGCAGGGTGCGACCCCGGAAGCTATAGGCGAATTTGCCGCCGCTCTTGGATTGCAGCCCGGCTTAGGATCTGCCCACTTGCACATGGGCGTGCTCCGCTACCAGGAAAAATCCTACGACCAAGCAATAGCGGAACTCAGGGCCGCCGTCAGTTCAAATGCTGGACCGCCGCAGGCGCACTACTACCTTGCCCAAGCGCTTCATGACACCGGAGACATCGACGCTGCGATCCGCGAATTCCGGCTCGCTGTCCAGTTGCAACCGGATTTCCCGGACGCGGAAAACGCGCTGGGCATTCTATTGCAGCGTTCGGGCAACGTGGACGACGCGATCGCATCGTTTCAGCACGTCCTGCAAAGACAACCGGATAATGCCGAAGCCCACGATAATCTCGGTTTGGCTCGCTTGCAGCTCGGAGACGCCGATAGTGCCATTCGCGAATTTCAGATCGCTCTGCATCTGCGTCCTCAAGACACCGGCTTTCAAACCAATCTCGGTGTTGCCTACCTTCAGAAGACGGATTTCGACGCGGCGGCTGCGCAGTTTCAATCGGCGCTTCAGAATTCCCCGCGCAATCCCACGCTCCACTACGATCTCGGACTCACGCTAAAGCTCAAGGACAAACTCACCGAGGCCGTAGCGGAGTTTCGCACGGCGGAGCAGCTTGATCCGCGGCAAGCCGACGTTCACTACACGCTGGGCGTGACACTGTGGCAGCAGGGCGACTTTGCCGCCGCGGCCGACGAGCTGCAACTGGCGATTGACGCCAGGCCAGATTACGCCGAGGCCTTTTACACGCTCGGGACGGTTCGTAAGCAGCAGGGCAAGTTACCGCAAGCGGCGGATGCCTTGCGCCAGGCCATCCGCTTGCAACCCGATTTTGCCGGCGCGCACACCACGTTAGCGGCGGTGCTTCGCCAGCTCGGCGACGCGGAAGGGGCCGCGGCCGAATCCAAAGCCGGCGCGGAAATTGGCAAGGAAAAAAACAATCAGCAAGCCGCGCTGTTCGCCACTAATTCGGGCAAGCGACTTTTAAGCGCCGGAGATCTGGAAGGCGCCATTGCGCAGTTCAAATCGGCAATTCAGGCGGTGCCTGGATATGCGCAAGCGCATTTTCAGTTGGGTTTGGCGTTGCAGCGAAAGGGTGAAAAAGCCGAATCGGTGCGCGAATTTCAGAAAGCTCGGGAGCTTGACCCGCGGCTCACTCCGCCATCGTAGAACCCTTACGATGTCCCGCTGCGCAAGGCCACCAGCTCCGTTCCTACTGGCACACCGCGCGTTACCTTCACGCGAATTACCGCTTCAAACGGTTTGAGTTGCCCGGACTGAGAAACCGGCAGGCGCAGCAGGAGTTCCTCGACCGAACTTTGCCGGCAAACGTATTCGACCGCCGCTTGCGTGCCGATGGTCGTAGTGCCCGCCAGGATCAGCACGGCCTGGCCGGGATTCAGTCCCCTGACCAATCCGACTACAGCATAGTCTTCCGTAAGCGGCGCGTTTCCCGGGCTCGGGAAGTATTCTTTCGGCTCGCCAGGCTGAGGGTGGTTATTAAGAATTGCCTCGTCGCCCTTGCGCGATCCGGAAGCCATGCGGCGGAAGACGAACTCCTCCGTTCCTGGAATCTCCAGCAGCGTAAGGTTCTCGAAAGGCGAGCCGATGAAGATGAGATTGTTATTCTTCGCATCGTCCAACGAAAACAGACTGCCGCGCTTTACTCTAATCTGCCGATGCAGCAGTCCGAAAACGCGGTCCAGCTCATGGACGGCCAAAACCTCGCCCACACCGGTGTAGTGGTCCAAAATAAAGCTGCCCTTGTCTTTCGTAGTATCGTAATACCGCATTCCCGTTTCGGGCCGCCCCACGAATGCGGCGTTGCTGAAGATTACCCACGGTTCCTCTTGTCCGGATACAAAGCTGTTCCAGAACACGCGGAACGCCGCGGGTGCAAGCTCGGGGGATCCCGCCTGCGCGGAGTTTCTGCTCCAGAGTATCCCCAGAATGACGGCCGCCGAGGCCAAGAGTAGGACACCCACCGAAAGGCCTGCCGCGATGATCCATTTGCGCTGGTTGTAGCCTGCTCTCGGACTCTGCCATTCCGTTTCCGTAGGCGGGTTGACGTGCGCTCTGCGGCCTGCGGCGTGGTGATGAAATGCAAGAACGTAGGTGCCCTTTGGAAGCTCGACCATGATCCCATCATCGCTGCCGTTCGCGCTGTAGTACTCGGCTAGCTTCCCGCGCAGCCTTCCGGCCTGCACCCGCACCATGGAATCAAGCTGTGGATCAAAATCAGCGGAGCGGCCGAAAACCTCCGTCGCAATCTGATATTCCTTGATGGGTACTCCTGGATGGTCCAGCGCATGTTTCGCCAAATAACGGAGGAGCTTGCAGAGAGACTCTGAGCCGTGCAGCACTTGACTGCTGACCAATTTCTCGATCTGCGCGAGGCAGTGTTCCCGTTCGGACAGAGTAACCCCCGGTTACATCGGTGTAACAGCAGTGTAACAACGTGCCCATCTGCATGCAAGTGCAGCCCTTACCTGCCGTAACGGTATCAGACCGCCTGAGACTTCTATAAGCCCCACAAAAGAAACTAATAGTAGCCATCATTTTTTCCGTTCGTACTGGTGCGTAGTTGGGGTGTACCGCTGGTCCCGTGCGTCTCTCTCGTGTTGCGGATTACCCAGCGACTGCTGACATTTGCTTGGAGTGCATTTTTCACGTCGAGGGTGACCGAGGGTGGATGGGGTGCCTGCAGACGTAACTTTTCGTCGGCGCTTTTCTACCAAAACGCTCCGGTCTCTTTACTTCACAACAAGGGTGCTTACGAGTGGGTCCGGGCAACCGATTCATTCATAACAGGTTGACAGAATTTCGCTGGTTCTGTTTCTCGAAGGAGGATGTAATGGTGAGGCGATCGATTTGGGTAGGACTCGTAGTTCTGTGTCTTTTCTGCGGCCTTAAGACGTCAACCACGTTGGCGCAGGCCGTTTTTGGAAGCATTTTAGGAACCGTGACCGATCCCCAAGGCGCCGCAGTATCTGGGGCTAAGGTGACCGTGACCTCGGTGGCGAAGAACACGACGGTCGAGACTACGACAAATGAGAGCGGAAACTACGAAGTAACCCACTTGATTCCGGACGCGTACAAGATCCGGATCGAAGCAGCCGGCTTTAAGGCGACGGATATCCCCAGCGTTCAGGTGTCGGCCGACGCATCGGCGCACGTCGATGCGGCGATGCAAGTCGGGGCGGTGACTCAGTCAGTGGAAGTAACCGGCGAAATTCCGCAATTGCAGACCGACCGCGCGGACGTAAACGTCGAGTTCAGCCAAAAGTACGTTGAAGATCTGCCAGTGCTCAACCGCAACTTCACCAGTTTCGAATTGCTATCGCCCGGCACTCAGAAATTACCTGGCTTCAACCACGCAGCCACCGAGAATCCTCAGGGTGGCGGTCAGATTCAAGTCAATGGACAGCATTTCTCGGGCACCAACTTTGAACTCGACGGCACCGACAACCAGGATCCCATACTAGGCATCATCGTGGTGAACCCGAACCTCGACGCCATCGCCGAAACGAAAATCGCTCTTCAGGATTACGATGCAGAATCCGGCAAGGCCACTTCTGGGGTAATCAGAGTGCAGACGAAATCCGGGTCGAACGAATTCCATGGGAGCGGCTTCTACTTCTACCGCAGCAGCGACCAGCAAGCACGCGATCCCTTCACGAACAAGCCTGGTGTCCCACTCGCCTCCGCGAACTGGAAGCAGTTTGGCGGGTCGGTGGGAGGTCCAATTCTCAAGGATAAGCTCTTCTTCTTTGGCGATTACCAAGGCACGAAGACACAGCAAGGCATCACTAACCAATACACCATTCCCACCGCGGAGGCAGTCAGTACTTGCAATCCCGCTACGAACGCCACCAGCGCCACTCCTGGTTTCTGCGACTTGAGCCAATACATAAACATAACGGGTGGCGGCCAGATTTATCAGCCCGGAACTTATGTTGGCAATGGATCCACGACCTGCCCGAACGCCCCAACTCCAGCGCAGACTCAAGCGGCTTTGCTAACCGGCAGTTGCAGGGCGCCATTCGCGGGCAACAAGATTCCTATTGGAATGATCAATCAGAATGCGGGCAACATCTTAGCCAAGTTTCCCGGCCCCAGTGTCACCGATCCGAATTCTGCCAACTTCCTGCAAAATAACTTCGTGAACAGCGGTTCCGGACCTTTTGACCAGAAATCGTTTGACACTCGAATTGATTACAGCGCCCCGCATAACTACCAGGTTTTCGGACGCTTCAGCCTTGACTACTTCTCCTTGTCCGGCAAAGGTGGCCTCGGCGTACTCGGCGGAAATGGTTTTGGTCCGGGCGGTTTGAGCGGCAGTTCCGACGTTCATAACTACAGCTTGGCCAGCGGTTTCACCAAACCGATCGGCGCCAAATGGCTCACGGACTTCCGTTTCGGATATTTCAAGTACAATCCGCAGACTGCGTACCCCGACCAAAATACAGCACCCATGGATGCTTTGGGATTTCCCTGCCTGAACACCGTGAGCACTGCTCCGAACACAAATTGCGCTTCGGGAATCAATGGCTTGCCTACGACTGGTGGATTATCCGGCTTCCTGTTCAGCAATGGGGGTGATACCAGCAAGGGCATCTTTTCGGCCTTTGGCAATGGTCTGAATATTGCCCGCTGCAATTGCCCCCTGACCGAAAGCGAACAGCAGTTCCAGTTCGTCAACAACTGGACGCGTTCCCAGGGCAACCACACCATCAAGTTCGGTGCTGACATTCGCTATGCCGAAAACCTTCGTGTGCCGAGCGACCAGAGCCGGAGCGGTCTATTGTATTTCGACCAAGGCGATACTTCGAATGCGGGGGTGCAAGGCCTCTCATTTGCCACTTTTCTTCTCGGAGACGTGAACCAATTCCAGCGCTACGTCAGCACCAGCACGAATGCCGCCGAGCGCCAGAAGCGCTGGTTCTTCTACGGTCAGGACTCCTGGCGCGTCAGCCCCAAGTTCACCATGACCTACGGCGTCCGCTGGGAAATCTACTTCCCCGAAACGGTTAACGCCAAAGGCAACGGTGGCTTTGCTAATCTGGACCAGGGTGTAACCAGAGTCGCCGGTTTCGGCCCTATCGGATCTAACGGGAACGTTGACAATACCTACAAAGCCGTTGCGCCTCGTCTGAGCGTTGCCTATCAGTTCGATCCCAAGACCGTGGTTCGGCTGGGCTACGGCCGTGGCTTCGATATCGGCGTGTTCGGTTCTAACTTCGGCCATGTGGTCACGCAGAACCTTCCGGTGCTCGCGAAGCAGGATCTTGCGGATTCCAACTACAATTCAGCCGCAAGCAACAATCGCAGTCCCATTTTCACCCTCAACCCCAATAACGCGGGCGTGCCTTTGGGTATTCAACCGGCACAGACTACGACCCTTGGCCCCCCAGCTTTTAACTTTGCGCCAATCGTGGGATCCATTTCGTCCGCCGGGACGTTGCCCATTGACGGCATAGATGGTACGACCCAGGGTAACGCTCGCCCGCGGGTTCAGCGGCTTCCCACCATTGATCAGTGGAATGCCACCATCCAACGGCAACTCACTCCGACGATTAACATTACGGCTAGTTATATCGGTAACAAGGGGACTCACGTTTTCGCCGGCGGTGGACCATCCTACAGCAACAATCAACCCGCGGTGGGCGCAGGCACTGGCCTTTATGGGTGCACCGCCAACCCGGCACCTAATTTGGGAACATTTGATTGCAAGCCAAACTTCTCGGCGCTTCAATCCCAGGCCGCCCGCCGTCCGCTTTTCCTGAACGGCGTGCCCGCCTTCACCTATCCGGGGTTTACTTACGTTAACGCGGCTGGCGTAGTTACTCCGACGCCTCCTTGCTGCGCGGTGGATACCAACTATTACGGCAACGACGCCGACAACAAATACAACGCATTGCAGGTGAAGGCCGAAAAACGCACCAGCTATGGACTCCAGTTCCTCGCGCACTACACTTTCTCTCACGCTTACGCTTATGACTCTACCTATTTCAACATAAACAAGAGGATTGCTTGGGGCCCAAACCAGAACAATCGCAATCAAGTATTTGTCGCCAACACAATTTACGAGCTGCCGGTTGGCAGGGGTAAGACCTTCATGAGCGGCGCTGGGCGGCTCACTGACTTACTCGTCGGTGGCTGGCAAGTATCGAACACTCTCACCTATGGCACTGGTCTTCCTTGGACTCCTAGTCTCCAGAATTGCGGGCAGGTTTCCGACACAGGCCCTTGCCGACCTAACGCCGTCGGCGGGAAACTTCAAACGGGTCTTACTCATGTCAACGGCGCTACCTATTGGTTCACTCCGATATCGACGCTGACCGAGGAGATTCCCCTCTCGCCTACTAATCTTACCGGTACGGACGCTTGCCTGAATGCCCGGCCGTCCGGCGGGCCGTTCGCTCTTCCCGCTTGCGGCCAGATTGGTAACGTAGGAATTTATTCCTACCGGGGTCCGCATGCCTTCTACGACGACATGGCGATGTCGAAGAACTTCACCATTACTGAGCGTGTCAGGGCGCAGTTCCGCTTCGACGCCTACAACCTTTTCAACCATCCCGTGCTCGCCCTGCCCAACAGCTGCGTAGATTGTGGCGGCCAGTCCGGCCAGATCACGGACATCGAAGCCGATTCCGCCCCGGGCGCTCCGATTGGAATGCGTCAACTCCAGTTCGGCGTTCGAGTCACTTTTTAACTTAACACCCCAAATCAAAACGGGGAGTCCCTCGCGGGCTCCCCGTTTTTTATGCTCTAATCAATTTTTGGAGTGTCCCAGGCTGCCAGTCTGCTTTTACGGTTTATGCGCCTAAAACGATTCAGAATTCACGCACTCTCTTCACCTCTCGCCCTCTTATTTCTTTTCCACCTTTCACTGCAGGCGCAATCCGGGCCCGACGCCCCAGCTTCCTACGAGCAAGTTCACCGCCTGACTGAACAGGGCAAATTCGACGAAGCGCTCTCCTCCCTCAACGAAATCTCCCAGTCCAATCCCGCCGCAAAAAACCTCGCTCACGAATTCGGCGTCGTCTATTACCGCAAGGGTGATTACGCCAACGCCGTAACATCTCTTCAACGCGCCATCGCCGAAAATCCGAACGATACGGAAGCCACGCAGATCACCGGGCTCTCCTTGTATTTGTCGGGGAAACCTGCCGAAGCTATCCCCTATCTCGAAAAAGTTCAATCCTGGTATCCCAGCGCCAGCGTCGACGCCTCCTACATTCTTGGTGTCGCCTACATTCAGACCAAAAACTACGCCAACGCACGCGCCGCCTTCGCAAAAATGTTCCAGGTCCCGCCGGATTCTGCCGCGGCCTATCTCTTCACCGCGCGCCTGCTCCTCCGGTTCGATTTCGGCCCCATCGCCGAGGAATACGGCAAGAAAGCCGTCGCGCTCGATCCCAAACTCCCGCTGGCTCATCAACTTCTCGGCGAACTTTACCTCTATCAATCCAAAATCCCGGAAGCCTCCGCACAATTCGAACAGGAACTCGCCGTCAATCCCGGCAATCCCGTCGCTTATTACAAACTCGCCGACGCCAATTTTCGCCTCCAGAAATTCGACGAAGCAGAAAAACTCCTGCAACGTTCAATCTGGCTCGACGCCACTTCCACCGGCCCGTACATCCTGATGGGAAAAGTTCTCGCGAAAAAAGGGGAGCCCGAGCTTGCCGTCCGCAGTTTGCAGCGCGCCTTGGCCATGGACCCCAACAATCCGGTCCCGCATCATTTGCTCGGCCAAGCCTATCGCGACCTGGGCAGGAGCGAGGACGCCGAGCGCGAACTAAAGCTCGCGGCTCAGCTCGAGGAACGCCAGACTTCGAAACCGTAGAATGTTTTGCCGTACAATGATGTCGCCTACATGCAGCCGCCAAATCCTATAAGGAAGCCTCGCCTCTATCATGCCTGACAAGAATTACCTCACGGTCGGCTTGGGCGAACTCCTTTGGGACATGTTCCCCGAAGGCAAGCAACTCGGAGGCGCGCCCGCAAATTTTGCCTACATGACCAGCTTGTTGGGTGACGATGGAATTGTCGCCAGCCGCGTCGGCAGTGATGCTCTGGGCCGCGGCGCAGGTCGCCGCCTCGAACGTCTCGGCGTCCGCGCCTCTCATCTTCAGCTTGATCCCGATCATCCCACCGGCACGGTGAAGGTCAGCGTCGATCCCGCCGGCCAGCCCACCTTCGAAATTGCGGAGTCCGTCGCGTGGGATTTCTTCGCATGGACGCCCGAGTGGCGCGCCCTTGCGCAACGCACCGATGCCGTCTGCTTCGGCACCCTGGCGCAGCGCGCTCCGCAGTCTCGCGCCACTATTCGTACGTTCCTCGGCGCGCTCCGCCCCGGAGCCACGCGCGTCTTCGACGTCAATCTCCGCCAATCTTTTTACGATGCCGAAACGCTCTCCGAATCCGCGAAACTCGCCGACATCATGAAAGTGAATAACGACGAGCTTGCCATCGTCGCAAAACTTTTGCGCATTCCTTTTATCTATGACGAGTTGCGCGCCGCGCATTGGCTTCGCGACGTTCTTGGATTGAAGCTAGTGTGCATCACGCGCGGCGCCAAAGGCAGTATCCTCGTCAGCGCCGACGAAACCAGCGAGCATCCCGGCTACCGCATTCACGTCGCGGACACCGTCGGAGCCGGCGACGCCTTTACCGCCGCTCTCGTCTACCATTACCTGCGCCACGCTTCCGTGCCCACCTTGAACGAAGCCGCCAATCGCATGGGATCGTGGGTCGCCAGCCAGATCGGCGCCACGCCACCACGCGACGACTTTCATCTGGATAAAGTTCGCTCCGCGGTTACTGTCGAGGAAATTTAGCGCCCGGATCCGCCTTTGCCGGACTGTTCCTTCGCCAGCCGCGTCACCGAATCCTGCGGCAGCTCGCGCAACAGCACCAGAAACACTCCGTTGGTCCAGCCGAATCCCACGATGTTCATGTGATACCCCGCGGTCACCTGCGTCTCCGACGAGCGCGTCACCGCGTTGTACTTTTCGCGAATGGTGCCGTCCCGCCGAAAATTTTCTGCCACCGTGGAAAGAAATTCATACGACACTCGATCCGCATCCTGGTCAAATCCGTATCGCCGGATTCCTTCATCCGCCACCAACTGGTCCGGAGCCCACGCGTAAGGAAAATCCCACTGCGCGCCCGTTTCCTTCGGGCTCATCACCAGTCCGCCGGGCTTCTCGAACGTCGCGAGATGCCACATCAGTGCCTTCGCCTGCTCCTGCGAAGGGATCCCCGCCCACAGCGGGAAAAATGTCGTGACGTATTCATAGTTTGAGCGCGTCTGATTCTCGAAGTCATAATCGAAATACATTCCGCGCTCGCTGTCCCACAAATATTTCTGGATGCGTTCCTTGCGATCCGCGGCACGCTTTTTCCATTCTTCTGATTCTTCATCGCGCCGCAGGAGTCCACTGATCAGTTCCAGGTCCTTCTCCGTTTTATACAGCAAGCTGTTCAGGCAAACGGGAGCGAAATGGTGCGTCCGTACGCCATGCGGACCGAAGCGAAACGAAACGTCATAGCCCGATTCGCGCATCGCGCGATCGCCTTTGTAATACTCAGCGCTAAGCGAAGCGCCTCCGGCGGCATCGCAGGCCTCGCTCGCCATCGCATTTTTGGAGTCGCAAACTTCGAGGGCGAACAGCGGACCCACCGTCGGCTCACCGGATTTGTTGGACACCACGTAGCCGCGGCCCAGATCAGGCTGGCCCAGAAAAAACGCCGCCACTTGCCGGTAATGCCCCGTCTCATCCTTCACGCTCTCCGGTGCCGGACCGCTTCCAAAATCGTAGTAACGCGAAAGCCCGGTCGAGCCTGCCAGGTGCGGCTCGTGCGTCCACAACGTGTAGTCACGTTTGGCGTATTCGTACGCGCGCGCCAGCCACGCGCGATCTTGTTCGGCCTCCGCTTTTTCCTTTAACGCCGAAGTGTGCAGCGACGTGGGCCGCGCGTTATACACCGCCAAAATCATCGACGTAAGAAACGGCGGCTGCGAGCGCGTCAGGTAATACGTGCGATTCGCGTTCAGTACCGCGCCATAGTGCTCGATCTCAAAGAAAAAGTTCTCCACCATGCCGCGCGCCAACTCCACCCGTTTGTCCTCCACTAGTCCGCGCACGATGAAGTAGCTGTCCCAGCCATACATCTCGTTGAATCTTCCGCCCGGCACCACATATTTGTTGTCCAGGTACAGCAAACCCGGCGGCTCCAGGTTGCTCGTGTCCACCTCGCCCAACTTGTGAATCACTTGCGGTAAGTGCTTCACTTGCACGTTGCACCGTTTTTGCATCTCCTGCACCGCCGCCGGCGCGTCGAAATCTGCGGGAAGGTACAGCACCGAAGCCGCCGCCAATTTCGGATCGACTACCGTCTTGCAATCCACCATCGAGCGCGTCAGCGTGTCCCAACCCGCCGCTATGTAGCTGCGAATTTGCCCCAGGCCCGCTTCCTTGCCGCCCGCATCTTGGGCAAAACTCGCCGGTGCAAACGCGCAGAAAATAACCGCGGCGAGTGCAACTTTTTGGCATGAATTTTGGCACTGGAAGATGGCGCAGCGGGTCCTCAACAATGCTCGGCAACCTGGGTTTTTCATGGTCCCAAGAGCATATTCTCTTGCCCCTCGCAGGGCAATATCTCTTTTGTAAAGAATACGATACGGGATTTCGGCGGGGCGTTGCGCCGCGCCGTTGCTGGGGCTGCGCTTTGGTTTATCCTAGGCCTCGAAGAGCGCGACCCAGGCCCCGAAAGGGGGCAGAGAGCCACCGTCCCTCAGGCCCCGGACCCATCAATCGGGATAGCCGCACCCGTCACATGTCCGGCCCGCTCATCCGCCAGCCAAAGAATCAGATCGGCCACATCGGCGGGCTGCACCCACTTCGAAAAGTCTGCGCCCGGCATCGCTTTGCGGTTCGCAGGCGTGTCCATCGTGCCGGGAAGAACCACATTGGCCGTCAATCCCGCGTCCTTGTTTTCCAGCGCCACGGTGCGCACCAGACTTACCAGCGCGGACTTGGATGTGACGTACGCTCCGAGGCCAGCGTGCGGCTCAACCGCCGCCAGGCTACCGATTGCCACAATGCGCCCGGAACCGGATTTTCGCAGATATGGAATCGCCGCGCGCAAAACGTAAAACGCGGCGGTCAGATTAAACTCCTGCATCTGTTCCCAAGTGCCATCGTCCGTTTCGGCCACAGACTTGCCGCCCGCAAACGCGCCTACCATGTGAACGAGCACATCGATCCTGCGGTAGCGCTCCACAATCGTGCTGATCGCTTTGCTAGCTGCGCCGGAATCTGTAAGGTCCGCCGCCAGCGCAAAAAAATTCGCAGCCGGAAAATCCTCCTGCGCGATGTTCCGTGCCGCCCCCACAACTGTCGCTCCCGTCCCCAGAAATCGCTGCGTCACATACGTGCCCAGCCCGCCCTTCGCTCCGGTAATCAACACCACTCTGTCGGTCATAATTCCCCATTCATTCGGCAAGGCTTCGCCGATCCAGTAGCGCACGCTTTCCGCAGCGGGCCGGTTTGCTCGCAAGCCCAAACGCCAGTATTGCACTACCTCTCTCGATTCGTTAACTTTGTAATGCTTTGCCCGGGTGGCGGAATGGCAGACGCTGAGGACTTAAAATCCTCCGGGGATTTTTCCTCATGGGGGTTCGACTCCCCCCCCGGGCACTTTTCTCTCATCCGCCCTGAATCAGCAGCTGAATCATCTTTAATGCGGCGCTAGAACTTCCAGCATCGAAAATGCAAGGAGAACCACCATGCCTCTCGTACGGATTTCGCTCCGTCAAGGTACGACCCCGGCGTATCGCCAGGCCATCGCCGACGGCGTCCATCGCGCCATGGTCGAATCGCTCGCCATTCCGCCCGATGATCGCTTCCAGGTAATCAACGAGTACGCTCCGGAGAATCTGTTCTATGACCCCGGCTATCTCGGCGTCCAACGCTCGGACCGCGTCGTCTTCGTGCAAATCACCATGAGCTCCGGCCGCAAGCCGCAGCAGAAGCGCAAGCTTTACAAGCGCATGGCCGAAATCCTCGCGGAGTCGCCCGGCCTTCGTCCGCAAGATCTAGTCATCAATCTCGTCGAGATCTCTTGGGAGAACTGGTCCTTCGGCAACGGAGACGCGCAGTACATGGACGCCTAATCGTTCGCGCGCCCCGACGATCCACTTCTGCTCCCGCCTGTTGTACAGTCAACCCATGCGGCGCGCCAGCTTTGTAACCTTTCTCCTTTCTGCTTTCGCTGCTGTATCCGTTCTGCCGCCCTTCCTAATCTCGCGCTCGACTCAACGTGAAGATACACCCCAGACCCGCACTTCTGCCTACCTCGGCTTCGACCTCAACAACTATCCGGGCGACGCTGCGTTATCGATACTCCGCAAGACCTTCTCGTTCGGCGGCTTCTGGCTCAACCCTCCTCCAGGCGCGAAAGAAAACACGTGGGTCGGCAAACGCCCGGTCATGCTCCACCAAAAATTCGGTTTTCTGATTCTGTATAACGGCCCGCTAATCAGAGAACTGAAATCGGGCGCTCAAGCGACCGGTCGGGGAGCCGTTGACGCCGTTAAGGCCGCTGCCGCGGCGAAAAAGGAAGGCTTCCCGGCGCACTCCGTCATTTTTCTCGATATCGAGGAAGGCGGCCGTTTGCCGGCCAACTATCACGCGTACCTGCGCGCCTGGGTCGATGGACTCTTGCGCGCCAATTATCGAGCCGGCGTCTATTGCTCCGGCATTCCCTTAGACGAGGGACAGGGCGTGACCATCATCACCGCCGACGACATCCGCAAAAATCTCGGCAAGCGCGACGTCACCTACTTCGTTTACAACGACGCCTGCCCCCCGGCGCCCGGCTGCGTCGTCTCTCACCATCCGCCGCCACCGTCTGCGAGCGGGATCCCGTACGCCGCAGTCTGGCAGTTCGCGCAGTCTCCGAGACGCAAAGAGTTCGCCGCCCGCTGCGCCGCCACCTACAATGCCGACGGCAACTGCTACGCTCCCGGCGACACCAAGCATGCCTGGTTTCTCGACCTCAACTCAGCCACCACGCCAGATCCCTCGAGCCCTCACGACCGCAAAGCCAGCGTCTTGCTTACACTAAGCCGCGAACGGCCAGCGAGCCGCCAACGCCAAGGCTAAGCGAAGAGCACGCTCGCGCCCTCTCCGCCCAGCCGCAGCCTTAAATCTGCCCGAACCCACCGTCAACCGGGATCTCCGCCCCGGTCATGAACGACGCGTCCGATGACGCAAGAAATGCCACCGCTCCCGCGATCTCATGCGGCTCACCCATGCGCTTCATCGGTACGGCGCTCACGATACTCTTCGCAAATTCTTCCATGGCCTCTTTCGAGAGCCCCGTTCGCGCAAATCCCTCCGGGGTATTGATCGGTCCCGGGCTCACGGCGTTAACGCGAATTCCGCGGCCAACCAGCTCAGCCGCGATCGACCTTGTAAAGGACCGCAGTGCCGCCTTCGTTGCGGAATAGACCGTTGCGTTGACGAACCCGGTTTCGCCAGCCACGGAAGTGTTCAAGATGATGGACGCGCCGTCGTTCAGAAACGGCAGCGCCTTCTGAATCGTGAAGTACGCTCCCTTAGTGTTGATATCAAATATCTCGTCGTAGAAGCTTTCGTTCGACGCCGCCAACGGCGCAAATTTGTAAATCCCTGCGTTGACAAACAGCACATCGATCTTTCCGAACTTCTTCGAAACCGCCGCGTACAGCTTGTCCAGGTCCGCCGGCTTCGAAACGTCGGACTGCACCGCCAGCACGCCGTTGCCAATCGTCTTCACCGCATCCTCAAGCGTCTTCGCGTTGCGTCCAGAAATCGCTACTCTCGCGCCTTCTTCCTGCAGCCGCTGTGCAGCCGCCAGCCCGATTCCGCTGTTTCCTCCGGTTATTACCGCCACTTTTCCTTCGAGTCTCTTCATGGGTGTTCTCCAGTCTCTCTCGTCTCTCTTGTTTGGCCCGAATCAACTTCGCCTGGTCAATTCGATAGTTGGATGAACGTCTAACCATTCCGTTGCATCAAGTCCTTAGGGAGACCGAGTACCGGTTACCTATACCCACCGTCTCCAGACTCGGCTAAACTGAACCAGCGACCATGGACCGCGCCCGTATCGAGAAGATTTCAAAGGCTTTGTCCGACGCCACCCGCCTCATGATTTTTGAGGCCATCTCCGCCAAGAAAGAAATGGTGTGCGGCGAACTCGTGGCCATGCGCGGCGTCACGCCCGCCACCGTTTCCCATCATCTGAAAATCCTCGCCGACGCCGGACTCATCGAATGCCGCCGCAAAGGCCAATTCGTCCACAACCGCGTCGTCCCCCAAACCATCGCGGAGTACTCTCGAGCCTTGTCCCGCATCGCCGGCAAAACTCCACGCAGTCGCCGGTAAACTCGCTCGTGCCGCATTCGGCAACATCCGCGCGCATACGCGATAGCAACGCGACGCAGTTTGGTGCGAAACTGTAAGAAACCGAATCGACTGGTCGTGACGAAACTTTTTGGAGGTGAAATATGTCCGATGCTTCTCAAGTTCTACAAGCAACGCACCTGACCGAGGGCAAGGGCTTCTTCGAGCGTTTGCTGGATTTTTCGTTTCAATACTTCATCACGCAGAAGTACGCGAAGCTTCTCTACGGCATCCACCTGCTTCTGGGGTTGATCGTCGGCACTTGGTTCGTCTTCAACGGCTTTCAGACTTCCACGTCCCAGGGACTCCTGACCCTGCTGCTCGCGTTGGTCGGTTATTTCTTGTGGATTTTGTACGTGCGCGTAACGCTCGAGTTTCTCGTCGCCATGTTCCGAACGGCAGAAAACATCGCGCGGGCAAGCGGCGGCGGCCGAGACTCCTAGCCGCAACGCCACAAGTCCCGGCAACTCGGTCAAACAATCCAGCGCGGCCAACTTATAGCGCCTTTTGGCCGATCCGGATGGTATCCTTTTGTCTCCCTGGGCAATCCAACCTGTTACCCGTCGGATGTACTCGTGTCCGCCGAAATCACGCAGGCAGAAGGCCCACTACTTTCTGTTCGAGGAGACAATTCATGGCCAAAAATCATCGCTCCAGCCACAAGAGTGAGCAGCAGCTCGAAGCCGGCGCCGATCGCGCCAGTCCCATACTCCACCAGAAAGCGCGCGAAATTCAGCCCTACGGAAAATTGACGCGCATGCCTATCGCCCTCGATGAAAACGTACGCGCCGAAAGCGTCGGCAATCTAAATCAAATCCTTGCGGACACTATGACGCTGCGCGACATGTATAAGAAGCATCATTGGCAAGTAGCCGGGCACACGTTTTACCAACTGCATCTGCTTTTCGACAAGCATCACGGCGAGCAGGATGAATTGGTGGACACCATCGCCGAGCGTATCCAGCTTCTCGGCGGTATCAGTCTCGCCATGGCCGCGGACGTTGCCGAGACCACCATGATTCCCCGGCCCCCGCGTGGCCGCGAGGAAGCGCCCGTGCAAATTTCCCGCTTGCTCGAGGCTCACGAGCTCATCCTCAAAGAGGCGCGCACCATGGCCAAGCAAGCAGTTGAAGCCGGGGACGACGGCACAAACGATCTGCTGGTCAGCGATGTGATTCGCACCAACGAACTGCAAGTGTGGTTCGTCGCTGAGCACGTTGTGGACGTTCCGCTCGTGCGCGCGGCTAACGCCTAGTTCCGCCAGTACGTGCGGCGGGCGCCAGCGACTAGATACAATCAAAGTTCGATTTTCGTCCCAAGCACCACAAGAAATTTCGCCAGCCACGCCGGATGAGCCGGCCATGCCGGGGCACTGACCAAATTTCCGTCGACCACTGCCTCGCTGATGCCGATCTCAGCGAACGTGCCGCCTGCATTCGTCACGTCAGGTCCCACGGCGGGATAGGCGCTGCACTTCCGTCCCTTCAACACGCCAGCCGCGGCCAAAATTTGCGCCGCGTGGCAAATGGCCGCAATGGGTTTCTTGCCGTTGGCGAAGTGCCGCACAATTTCCAGGACCCGCGGATTCAGCCGAATGTATTCCGGAGCGCGACCGCCAGGAAGCACCAGGGCATCGTAGTCTTCAGCCTTGATCTGATCGAAGGTGGCGTTCAGCGAAAAATTGTGCCCGCGCTTTTCGGAATAGGTCTGGTCGCCTTCAAAATCGTGAATGGCCGTCCGCACCGATTCGCCCGATTTCTTCCCCGGGCAGACCGCATGAACCGTGTGGCCGACCATCAGCAAGGCCTGGAAAGGGACCATCACCTCATAGTCTTCGACGTAGTCGCCAACGAGCATCAAGATCGATTTCTTAGCCATAGCTAGTCTCCGGTAACAGCATGTGACGTTGGATGCGTGTGCCTGTCGCGCGTTGACAAAGCCTGCCGCGGCGGGCAGAATAAATTTGCCTCGTAGTGCTGGCTGGCTCGCCTGCGAGCTAGCTCAACACCGCAAAAAGTGCCCGAATGGCGGAACTGGCAGACGCGCTAGATTCAGGTTCTAGTTCTCGCAAGGGAGTGGAGGTTCGAGTCCTCTTTCGGGCACCAATTTTTTCCATCTTTAAGCAACGCATTTAGCTCTTCGCTGCCGACAATACATTTTCCGCGTGCAACGCTCCTTCCGGCGTGTCCTCATGCTTGAAATAAATGTAGACGTCGCCGGCGTTGCCGAGCCTCGCGATTCTTTGCTCCAACTCTTTGCGCTCTTTCGCTGAATATTCTTCCTTGCGCAAGCGCAGGTAAGCAAAGTCAGCCGTTTGCACGTCCGGGGTTTCCAGTTTTTCGCTCTCGGCATTGCAAAGGGCCGCATTCGCGTCACGCAGTACACCGTAGATTTCCTCGCCGAACCACGAGGCATGGCGAAATTCAAAAGCGGCACGCAATGACTTGGGCAGTCCGGCCAGGAAATCCTTCAGCAGAGCGACATCGCATTTCAAGAACGGCGGCAACTGAAACAGCACCGGACCGAGCTTCTTTTCTTCGTCGAGCGGCTGCAGCGAGCGCAGAAAATCCGAGGTGAACTCGGCCACGTCGCGAAGCCGGGCGACGTGCGTGATTTTCTGGTGCGCCTTGATCGCGAACTGAAAATTCGCGGGCGTGGCCGCCATCCAACCGCGCAGCAACTTTTCCGTCGGGAAGCGGCGAAACGTGTAGTTCACTTCGACGGTGTTCAGCCGCGTCGCATAATGATTCAGAAATTTCGCCGACGCAAGTTTCGCCGGATAAAAGCCCGGCTTCCAACTCGGATACGCCCATCCCGATGTCCCCGCGAGAATCATAGTAATTGTTTGCGGCCGTTCTCATTTTGCCAGGAGAATTTTCCAACGTGCCCAGGCTTCGGTACGGGCTTTGCGATTTCCTTCGCTCGCGTCCGGCGCTTCGCCGGCGCGCATAAAGCCGTGCCCGGCGCCTTCGTAGGTTACCGGCTCGAATGTTTTGCCGGCAGCTTTCATGTTTTGAATCGCTTCCGGAAGAGTGGCGCCGATGCGCGCGTCGTCACCGGCATAGAAGCCATAGACTGGCGCTTTGATGCGCGCCATCGCTTCTTTGTCCGGCGGCGGTCCGTAGAAAACGAATGCGGCGGCGAGATCGTCGCGATTGGCAGCAAAGCGGAAAGATTGCCCGCCACCCCAGCAATATCCGGTGACGAACAATTTTCCGTTGCTCGCTGGCAGCTTCTGCCCGTAGCCTGCGGCGGCATTGAGATCGGCGGTAACTTGATCAGGATTGAGATGGCTCACTGCCTCGGTGGCTTTGCCCTGGGGAAAATCAGAGCTGCGGCCGCCGTTCGGCGCCATACCGGAAACCAAGTCTGGTGCAACCGCGATGTAACCAGCCTCAGCGACCTGATCGGCAAGGTCCTGCACCCAGTCGGTCATGCCAAAAATTTCGTGGATGATGAGGACAACGGGCGTCTTGCTCTTCGATTCCGGGTACACAACAAATGTTTCGACGGAGCGCCCGTCGTGCTTCACGGTGATCCATTCGCGATGCCGGGGCGATTTCTCGACCTTGGCTTTGGCCCAGTCTTGTGCCGAAGCGACTTGCGCGGTGAAGAGAAGAACAATCAGTGCGAGGTATTTCATAGCTGTGCTGCCTCCAAATAGCAGAGGCTGGAATTTAGCACAGAGTGGGCGAAGTTGCGGCCTCTACTCGGAGGCTTTCACCCGGGCCTGCTCTGGGGCGCGATTGTGGCAGACTCCGGCGCCGGAATCGCGAAAGGTTTTCCCTTCTTCCGGAAGAAACTCCCACGTATAGCCCTGCGGCGAAAGGGTCAGCTTCAGGACTCCGTAGGTGCCGACATTTCGCGCTTCGCTATTGGGCATCGCCAGTCCGAGCGGATCATGGCTGCGGCCGCCCGTGCCCACGACAATCTCGCGAATGCCGTGCCGCGGATCAGCTCGTCCGTCCGGGTCCTGGGGAGCAAATCGTTCATAGGAATGCTCGTGGCCGGCAAGCATCAGGTCGGCGTGCACGGCATACAAATCGTCCCACAGCGGCTTCAGCTCAGGATGGACCGCATGGCTACGGAAGAAGCCACTGCTGAACAGGGCGTGATGTCCATAGGCAACGATGCAAGCACCCTGATGCTCGCGGAGGTCCTGCCGAAGCCAGATCTCTTGCGGCGAGCCAGCCGCGCAACCTCCCAACCCGGGCGCGTCGCAGTTCGTGTTCAGCACCACCACGTGCCAGGCACCAAGTTCATAGCTGTAATAGCCTTTGCCAGCCGGCCCAGCCTGCGTTCCCCAATATTGAAAGTAAGGAGTGGCGCGAGGCTCCAGATACTCGTGGTTGCCCAGCGCAGGTCTAGTGCGTTCCTTGAATTTGCCCCACGCCGAGCCATAGCACTTCTGGAATTGAGACAACGTCGTGGCGTCGTAAACGAGGTCTCCCACCGCAAAGACGGTACCGGGAATCTCTGCGATGAGCTTCGCGGTGGCCAGCGCGCCCTGTGGGTCCCGGCAGCCGACAATGTCTCCGGCTCCCACCAGGACGGCTGTCTGGCCCGCAGGCTCGACCTTTGCCCCGCTATCGGACTGCGGTTCTGCCTGGGAGGTCGCACTCCTCCACACCAGAGCGCTGATTAATAGGCTGACCGCAATCAAAAACCGTCGAGACACCGTCCGCTTATGCCGCACCGTAATCTCCGCCAAGGGGCCTCCGCGAAAGCGAATAGCCTAGCACGCTGTCGTTCTCCCTTACGACCATTCGACCCCCAAGTAATCGCAGTTCAATGTCGTTTTGGACGCATTCGATGAAAAAGAGTGGCAAAATCAGACCAAACCAGTCGTAATCTAAAGTGAAGCAAATAAGGACTTTGCCGGATTGACTTGAGGGCAGCGCGTTTGACTTTCCTGCCGCGATAGAGTATCTTCGATTTACGACTAAATCAGTCGTATATGGATTTTAGCTGGCTTCGAGGGCGGGAAGCCGAACGATGTTCAAGCTGTCTAAGAAGGCCGACTACGGATTAATAGCCGTGAAGCATCTGGCGACACATCGCGGGGTTCACGCGTGCAGCGCGAATGAAATCTCCGAGGAATACGGGATTTCTTCCACGCTGATGGCCAAGGTGCTGCAAAAACTGGCGCGCCACGGCGTGGTAGCCGCAAAGCACGGCTCCAGCGGCGGCTATCAGTTGGCCAAAGACCCCGGGCAAATCAGCGCGCTGGATGTGATTTCGGCGATTGATGGCCCGGTGCTGATCACCTCTTGCGTGACCAGCCACGGAAATTGCGACGCCACGGACCGCTGCTCGGTGCGCGAGCCGCTACGCCGGGTGAACGAAAGCATTTTGCAGGTGCTGAGTACGGTGACGATTTCTCAGATGAGCGAAGAGCTGCAAGAATCGGCGCTCGTCGAATTGCGGACTTTAGGAGACTAGAGATGGCTGTCAAGCTGCCGATTTACATGGACAATCACGCGACCACGCCGGTCGATCCCCGGGTAGTGGATGCCATGCTGCCGTATTTCACGGAGCGATTCGGGAACGCCGCGAGCCGCAACCACTCGTTTGGGTGGGCGGGAGAAGAAGCGGTGGAGAATGCGCGAGCACAAGTGGCTTCGCTGATCGGCGCCACGCCTAAAGAGATCATTTTCACCAGCGGTGCGACGGAATCCGACAACCTGATGATTAAGGGCGTCGCCGAGATGTATCGCGAAAAGGGCAACCACATCATCACCCAGGCCATTGAGCACAAAGCGGTGCTGGACACCTGCAAGCGCCTGGAAAAGTACGGATATGAAGTGACGTACTTGCCGGTGCAGCGCGATGGGCGCGTCAATCCGGAAGATGTGCGCAAAGCGATTACGCCGAAGACGATTTTGATCACCATCATGTATGCCAACAATGAGATTGGCATCATCAATCCCATAGCGGAAATCGGCAAGATTGCCAAGGAGCACGGGATTATCTTTGCCGTCGATGGCGTGCAAGCTGTTGGCAAGATTCCGGTGGACGTCCAGAAGGACAATATCGACCTGCTGGCCATCTCCGGGCACAAGATTTATGGTCCTAAGGGTGTCGGCGCTTTGTACGTCCGCCGGCGCAATCCGCGCGTGCAGCTTTCCGCCATTATCGATGGCGGCGGGCACGAGCGCGGCATGCGTTCCGGCACGCTCAATGTCACCGGCATTATCGGCCTCGGCAAGGCCTGCGAGCTAGCGCAGCAGGAAATGCCCGAAGAGTCCAAGAAGATGCGGGCATTGCGCGACCGGCTGCGCGCCGGCCTCGAAGCGAAGCTCGACGAGGTCTATATCAATGGTTCCATGGAGCATCGCCTACCCAACAATCTCAATATGAGTTTTGCGTACGTGGAGGGCGAATCGCTCCTGATGGGCATCAACGATGTGGCGGTTTCGAGCGGTTCCGCCTGTACTTCGGCAACCCTGGAACCCAGTTATGTACTCAAAGCTTTAGGCGTAGGCGAAGATCTGGCGCACACTTCCATCCGTTTCGGCCTCGGTCGCTTCAATACCGAAGAAGAGGTCGATTACGTCACGGACAAGATGGTGCAGGTGGTCACCAAGCTCCGGGAGCTTTCGCCGCTTTACGAAATGGCTAAGGAAGGCATCGACATTTCCAAAGTGAAGTGGCAAACGGCCTAAGAAAACTACGAATAGAAGGACACAAAATGGCTATCGAAGGAACAATTCGGATTCACCGCTCGATCGGAGGCACCGGCGCCGCGTTTCGCGTCTCCTTTGTGCCCTACGATACAGACGGCGAGAGCACGGCATCCGTGCGATCGTTTCACGAAGTGCAGCAAGTGCGCGCATTCCTGAAAAGTCTGGGAGTGCCTACACAGGTTTCCGCGGATGCTTTGCGGCAGTTGGCCGCGGGGCGTTCCGCGTCTATCCCTAGCGTTTCGCTTGAGGAAGAAGATGTGAAAGACGCAGGTTTGGTCAGCACCGCCAATCTTGCAAAAAAGGCCAGCTAAGATTTAAGGAGCAGCAATGGCATATAGCGATAAAGTCGTAGATCACTACAATAATCCGCGCAACGTGGGCAGCTTGCCGAAGGAAGATCCCAATGTTGGCACCGGCCTGGTCGGCGCGCCGGAATGCGGCGACGTGATGAAGCTGCAGATGAAGATCAATCCCGATACCAAGGTCATTGAAGAAGCCAAGTTCAAAACCTTTGGCTGTGGTTCGGCGATTGCCAGTTCATCGCTGGCCACCGAATGGGTGAAGGGGAAGACCGTCGAAGAGGCCCTGAGCATCAAGAATACCGACATCGTGCGCGAGCTTTCGCTTCCGCCTGTGAAGATTCACTGCTCGGTGCTGGCGGAGGACGCGATCAAGGCGGCCATCGTCGACTGGAAGAAGAAGCACGGCGTTGAAGTGCCCGTAGCGGAAAAGGTCGCGCATTAATTCGGTTGAGAAGCGCTGGTGCCCTTTCCGTACCTGCAGGGCACTTTTTCCGCGCTTCCATCCTGAAGCTACCCGACAAGGGTAGCTGAAGGACCTCAACGTAAGAATTGGCGCAGGCGCTAAATAGGCTCCAAAATGGCAACGGAAACACTAAGCCCTAATACCGCGAAAATTCACCTGACCGAGCGCGCGGCGAAAAAGATCCGCGCCCTGCTCGAAAAGGACGGCGTGTCACCGGAAGAAGGCGGGCTGCGCGTTGGCGTGCAAGGCGGCGGCTGCTCGGGCCTGTCCTACGCTATGCGGCTGGATACCAAGGCTCGCGACCGGGACAAAGTTTTCGAGGAGTATGGCGCGCGGATTTTCGTAGATCCCAAGAGCTTGTTGTATCTGAATGGCACGACGCTTGAATACGAAGAGACGCTGATGCGTCAGGGATTCGTGTTTCAAAATCCGAATGCGGCGCGTAATTGCGGCTGCGGCAGCTCTTTTACGGCTTAAAATCAGTCGCGCTCGGCCCGGCTTGTAAGTGGCTTTAGAATGAACACTTGTGAAAGTGTATGAAAACAAGCCACTTTAAGTCCCTTTAGAAGCAACACTTATGCAAAACCAGGGGGGAGGGGGTACCTGAGGCCCTCGCCGCCCGTCGCCTCAATACTGGAAAGATTTTTCGATGAGCGCTCCTTCAATAGTCCGGCAACAAGGCGACCATTTCTCGCTCTTCGGCTTGCCCCGGAAGCTGTGGGTCGAGATGTCCGCGCTCGAGAAGAAGTTCCTCGAACTGAGCTGGAAGCTGCATCCCGATAAATTTGTGAACGCCAGCGCTGAAGAGCAGGAGCTTTCCCTAAAGGGCAGCTCCGAGCTGAACGACGCATATCGCGTCCTGCGCGACCCGGTGGCCCGGGTCGAATACCTTCTCGAGCTAGAAGGCACGCGCAAGGAAGGCGAGCACAAGCAGCAAGCTCCGCCGGAACTGTTGGAAGAAGTATTCGAGCTCAATGAATCGCTCGACGAATTGCGGGATGCAAAAGCGTCCGGAGGCGATTTGGCTTCGCTGAAGTCGCGCCTGAAAGCGGAAGAGAAGAATTTCCAAGAAAAGCTCGACGAAGTGGATGCGCAGCTCCAAGAAGCGGCGAAGCAGTGGGACGCCGCGATCGACGCAAACGCGAGCGACAATGATCGCAAAGCAATCATGGTGCGGCTGAATGAGCTGCTGAATCGCCGCTCATATATAAGGAATTTGGTGACCAACGTTCAAAAGGAACTCCTGTAGCTCAGGTTTACCCTGAGCCTCGAAGGGTCTGGTTTTTTAGACCTGAGGTCTTTCGTTGGATCCAGCAAGGTCTTAGCAAATGGCACGAACAGTAGGAATCGACTTAGGCACAACAAACAGTCTCGTCGCGTACGTGGACCCACAGACGGGAGTGCCGAAGTGTAGTCCAGGACCAAATGGCTCGACGCTTTGTCCATCAGTGGTTAGCCTCGATCCGGACGGCAGCATTATCGTGGGCGAGCCGGCACGGCGGCGTCTGCTGACGCAGACGGAGCGCACGATTTATTCGGTGAAACGCCTGATGGGCCGCGGCGTCGCTGACATTCAAGATGAGTTAAAGCTCTTTCCGTTCCGCATCGATTCCTCGAGCAAAAGTGTGATCCGTGTGAAGCTCGGCGACCGCTATTTCACTCCGCCGGAGATTTCTTCTTTCATCTTGCGCGAACTGAAAAACTGGGCGGAAGCCTACTTCGGCGAAACCATCGACCGCGCGGTCATCACCGTGCCCGCCTACTTCAACGACGCGCAGCGCCAAGCCACCAAAGACGCCGGCAAGCTCGCCGGGCTCGAAGTCCTTCGCCTGGTCAACGAGCCGACCGCGGCAGCGCTTGCCTACGGGCTGCATGAAAAGCGCCGCGGACACGTCGCGGTCTACGACCTTGGTGGCGGCACCTTCGATATTTCGATTCTCAAGCTCATCTCCACCACCGAAGGCGACATTTATCAGGTCCTCGCTACCAATGGCAACACGCACCTCGGCGGCGACGACATCGATAACCTTCTGCTGGCGTTCGTGCACGAAAGAATCCGCCAGCAGCATCGCCTGGACATTTCGCCGCAATCTGAAGTTGCCCAAAAGCTGCGCAAGGAACTGATCAGCATCAAGCATCAGCTTTCCGAAAAAGAATCCGCCACGCTGCGTTTTACACTGCCGAACGGCGCGGTGTTCGTTCATGGATTTGAACGCGTTGCACTTGAAGGGATGATTCGCCCGATCGTCGATCGCACCATGGGCCCGGTCCGGCAGGCACTCGCTGATGCGAAGCTGAATCCTGGCGAAATCAACGAAGTCGTTTTGGTGGGCGGCACCACGCGCACTCCGCTGATTCGCCGCACCGTGCAGGAATTCTTCGATCGCAAGCCGCACACGGAACTGAACCCGGACGAAGTCGTCGCACTCGGCGCGGCCGTACAGGCTAACATTCTCGAGCGCGGTGTGAGCAACATGCTTCTCCTCGATGTGACTCCCCTGTCGCTCGGCATCGAGACCTACGGCGGAGCGGTCGCCAAAGTCATTCCGCGCAATTCAACCATCCCCGCGAGCGCGCAGGAGATGTACACCACCGGAGTCGACAACCAAACCGGCATCGACATCCACGTGCTGCAAGGTGAGCGCGAGCTGGCCAAGGATTGCCGCTCGCTCGGGCGTTTCACGCTTAAAACTCCGCCCGCTCCTGCCGGTCTTCCGCGCATCGAGGTTAAATTCCTTATCGACGCCAACGGCATCCTGCAAGTCGGCGCGAAAGACACACGCACAGGCGAGCAGCGCACCATCGAAGTCCAGCCCAGCTACGGTATCAGCGACACGGAAATCGAGCGCATGCTGGAAGAATCCATAGAGTTCGCCGAGCAGGATTTCGCGGAGCGTCAAACAATCGAGGCGCGCACCGAAGCCGAAACCATTCTGTCCGCCACGGCAAAGGCGTTGAGCACTCCGCAGGCGGGAAGCCTCTCGGGCGAAGAGCGCGCGGCTATTGACGCGGCGGTTTCCGGGTTGAAAGAATCGGTGAGCGGCAGCGATTACAAGGTGATTCGCAAGCGCATCGACGATCTAAACAACGCCACGATGCACCTCGCGGAACTGGTGATGAATAGCGCGGTTTCCACGGCGCTAGAGGGACGCAAGCTGGCCGAGGTCTAAGAGTTTGTAGTTGTTGCGAGGAGAAACAAATGGGCGGCAGTAACCCTTATATCGAAGAAGTCAAGTACAAGCCGGCCACGAAGAAATACAAGGTTACATTTCTTCCGAGCGGCAAGACCATCGAGGTCGACCCGGAAAAAATTCCCTACGGCCACAATGGCATTCCGGGCAGCATCCTCGATATTTCCGAAGGCATCAAAGCCGGCCTCGATCATGCCTGCGGCGGCGTGTGCGCCTGCTCCACGTGCCACGTCATCGTGAAAGAAGGCCTCGAATCCTGCAACGAAGCCACGGATGCCGAGCTCGATGAATTAGACGAAGCGCCGGGCATCACGCCGAAGTCACGCCTCGGCTGCCAAACTGTTCCAGATGGCACTACCGATATCGTGGTGGAAATTCCGGAGTGGAATAAAAATTACGCGAAGGAACTGGATCACTAACATGCCCGCAACCTTCGACTGGGACAACACCGAAGATATCGCTATCGCGCTGACCGACAAATATCCTGAGACCGATCCGCTCACGGTTCGCTTCACGGATATGCACAAATGGATTACGCAGCTTCCTGGTTTCTTCGGCGATCCCGCTGCTTCCAACGAAGGCAAGCTCGAAGCCATCCAGATGGCCTGGCACGAAGAATTTCAAGATCGTCAGAGCTGAAGCGCGCTTCCGAAATCAGCGCCGAAAATTAGAGAACAACCAGAATAAGAGTGACAGCACAACGCTGATCACCAGACACGTGACAATCGGAAAATAAAACGTAGTGTGTTCGCCGCGATGAACAATATCGCCGGGCAATCGGCCGAGCCGGAACGGCAGCCGCGCCCCGAAGAAAAACAGCCCCCCAACGATAACGCTTACGGCGCCGAGGATCAGCAGGGACCGTCCGAGTTCGCGGAGTGGGTCCATAGCGCCAGTCTGAAACTTCTAAGTGTGGAAGTCAAAGCGGCGCGAATCGTGACTCAAATTAGCTCGTGGCCGGCGAAGAAGTAGCTGATCTCAAATGCCGCGGTATCAGGCGCATCGGAACCGTGCGTGACATTATTGCCGATGCTGGTGCCGAGATCGCGGCGAATGGATCCAGGGGCAGCCTTCTTGGGATCGGTGGCGCCCATGGTTTCGCGCCATCTTGCGATGGCACCTTCGGCTTCGAGGACCATCGCGAAAATTTTCCCTGAACTCATGAAGTCGGTTAGCTCGCCGAAAAATGGGCGCTCTCTGTGCACGGCGTAAAATCCTCCAGCCTCGTCTTTGGTCAAACGCATCGATTTGACGGCCACAATGCGGAATCCCGCTTTGTGAATGCGACTCAGAATCTCGCCTTGCAGACCGCGTTGAACCGCGTCCGGCTTAATGATTGCGAAGGTACGTTCGAGAGCCAAGGATGAATTCCTCCAGAATAGTGAGCGATTGACGCCGAGAAGCCGGCGTCAGGTTATGACTTCAATGCGGCTGCCACTGTTGAGCCCAGATCGGCCGGGGTTTCGACGCAACGGATACCGGCCGCGCTCATGGCTGCGTATTTATCTTTCGCGGTGCCTTGGCCGCCGCTGATGATGGCGCCGGCGTGCCCCATGCGGCGTCCCGGAGGGGCGGTTTGCCCGGCGATAAAACCCACCACCGGCTTCTTCACATTGGATTTGATGAATTGTGCAGCAATCTCTTCCGCGTTGCCGCCGATTTCACCAATCAGGATGATGGCGTGCGTTTGCGGATCGTCGTTGAACATTTTGACGGCATCAAGAAAAGAAGTACCGATGATAGGGTCGCCGCCAATGCCGATGCAGGTGGATTGTCCGATGCCCAAGCGCGTGAGTTGGTCGACCGCCTCGTAGGTGAGCGTGCCGCTACGGCTGACTACGCCAACGTTGCCTTCTTTGTGAATGCGCCCCGGCATGATGCCGATTTTGCATTTGCCCGGGGAGATGACACCGGGGCAGTTGGGGCCGATCAGTCGCGTCTTCTTGTGATCGACTGCCAGCGACACTCGAATCATGTCGAGAACGGGAATACCTTCAGTGATGCAAATCACCAAAGGAATTTCCGACTCCGCAGCTTCGAGAATGGCGTCGGCCGCAAACGGCGGCGGCACAAAAATGACGGAGGCGTTGGCGCCGGTGTCCTTCACCGCATCGGAAACTGTATTGAAGACCGGACGCTCGAGATGTTTTGTGCCACCTTTTCCGGGTGTCACGCCGCCGACAACATTGGTTCCGTACTCAATCATCTGTTGCGCATGAAATGTTCCTTCACGTCCGGTAAACCCTTGCACGATCACTTTCGTTTTTTCGTTTACGAGCACGCTCATCGTGCTCCTCCCGCGAGGGCGACCACTTTTTGTGCTCCGTCTTTCATGCCGTCGGCAATTGTGAAGTTCAAGCCGGATTCGCGAAGAATTTTTTGGCCCAACTCGACGTTGGTGCCTTCCATCCGGACAACAACGGGAACTTTAAGTTGTAAATCTTTCGCCGCGGACACCACTCCAGTGGCCAGGACGTCACAGCGCAAAATGCCTCCAAAAATGTTTATGAAAACAGCGCGAACGCTGGGGTCGCTCATCAAAATGCGAAACGCATTCTTGACCTGTTCGGAGGAAGCGCCCCCGCCGACGTCGAGGAAATTAGCGGGCGAGCCGCCCGCGTATTTAATGATGTCCATGGTGGCCATGGCCAGCCCGGCGCCATTGACCATGCAGGCGACGCTGCCGTCGAGCTTGATGTAATTCAACCCGTACTTGGAAGCTTCCACTTCGAGTGGATCTTCTTCATCGAGATCGCGCAACTCGCGCAGATTGGGATGGCGAAACAGGGAGTTATCGTCGAAGGTCATTTTGGCGTCGAGCGCGACAAGCTTGCCGTCGCCGGTAAGCACGCAGGGATTAATCTCGAGCAGCGAAGCATCGGTATCAATGAAAGCGCGATAGAGCGCCTGGAAAAAAGGCGTGGCGTGCGTGGCGACTTCGCCGGGAAGGCCCAACCCGAAGGCGATTTTCCGCGCTTGGTAAGGCTGCAAGCCGACCACCGGCTGAATGGGCTCGCGCAGAATGGCCTCCGGATTATCCTTGGCCACCTCCTCGATCTCCATGCCGCCAGCGGCGCTGGCCATAAAAACAGGAAGTCCGCTGGCGCGGTCCACCAACAAACCCAAGTAGAGCTCGCGCTTGATATCGAGGCCTTCCTCGATCAGAACCCGCTTGACGATGCGGCCCGCAGGACCGGTCTGCGGAGTTACCAGGGTCATGCCCAGAATGCGCCCAGCAATGTCCTCGGCTTCGTCTCCAGAGCGGGCTAGCTTAACGCCTCCGCCTTTACCGCGCCCACCGGCGTGAATTTGCGCTTTCACCACCACCACATTGGACTTCAGGCGCTGTGCGGCCTCACGCGCCTCTTCCTTGGTATAAGCGACCTCTCCCCGTGGCGTGGTCACGCCGTAGCGGGTGAGAATCGCTTTGGCCTGGTACTCGTGAATCTTCATCGCGCTTCCATCAGTGCTAGAATTTGTGTATCCGCAAAACAAAGAAGTTTACTCGGAAGGCGCAAGAGGAGCAAGGACGCCGCCCAATGGCCGCAAGCAGCGCAGTTCTGATGATCGAGCAATTAGAAGCGGGGCGGCTGCTTTCGCGCGTCTCGGCCGACGCGGTGATGGAAGAGTTGCTTTCCGGCCGCATGGAAACGGCCGAAATCGTTAGGTTTTTGCGGGCACTAAATACCAGGCCGATTCTGGTCGCCGAACTTGCCGGATTTGCGTCGGCAATGCGGCGTCATGCGGCTTGTGTATTCGCGGCCGGGGAAGAACGCCCGGCGTCCATGATCGATACCTGTGGGACGGGCGGGGACGGCTTCGACGCGTTCAACATTTCGACGGCAGCGGCGATTGTGGCCGCCGCCGCGGGAGCGCGCGTGGCGAAGCACGGAAACCGGGCAGCTAGCTCGCGTAGCGGGTCGGCGGACGTGCTGGAAGCGCTGGGCGTGCGCGTGGATTTGCCGTGCTTGCGTGTAGGGGCGGCCATACGTGAAGTGGGGATCGGGTTTTTATTCGCTCAGGCCGCTCATACGGCGGCGCGCCACGCGGCTCCGGCCCGCAAGCTGATCGGTTTGCGAACGGTATTTAATCTCCTGGGGCCGCTGACCAATCCCGCGGGAGCGCAAGTACAGGTGCTTGGCGTTTTCTCGGCCGAGGTGATCGATCTCATGGCGGCGACGCTTGTGGAACTGGAGGTCGAGCGTGCGTTCGTGGTGCACGGCGCCGGGGGCCTGGATGAGATTTCACTGGCAGGTGAAACGCAGGTGGCGGAAGTGTGCGAAGGAGAGATCAGGCGCTACGCCATAACACCCGAAGACTTCGGTGTTTCCAGGGCATCGCTGGAGGGTGTGCGTGGCGGCTCGCCACTGGAGAACGCCGCAATCCTGCGGAGCATCTTTGACGGAGAGGTTGGACCGAAGCGTGACATCGTGGTTATCAACACAGCCGCGGCTCTCGTGGCCGCTGGCGTGGCCGGCAACTTCAAAGCGGGCGCGGAGTTAGCTGCAAGAGCGCTTTCCTCCGGGGCCGCAGCGGAAAAACTGTCCGAGCTGAAGGACTTCACGAACAGAGCTGCTAATTAGAATCAGTGCTGTTTGTGGTGATGCCGGCCCGGTTTATCGGGGCTTTCAAATTCATGGGCAAGTAATGGAATTCCGACTCCGCCGGCAATGCCAATTGCAGATAGAACGAATGTAGCATGATTTTTCGTTCGCTTTTTGTCGCCATGGTCTGATTCCGATGCTGAAGCCGCTGGGGTATCTGGATCAAGGATCACTCTGTACGCCGCCCCCTCCGGAATCGCTTCACTCTCACCGCGGTAGGAGAATTCCAAAGCTCCACGGTGCGCGTATATCCGCAGTTCCCTTGGATTCACAACGCGGACGTGGCCCACAGCAGGGACGTCAGTCATCGGGCGTATCGTGGCATCGTCCGCCGCGACATGAAAATTGCCGTTCGAGCTCACCGAGAATACGAGGGTACCGGAGGCAAGCTCGGCTACGATGTCGGTTTGCGGACTGGCGGTTTGGCGCAGCGTAAGGGTGGACTGCGCGTCGAGCTGCAACTGCAAAGCGGGACTATGGACGCGCATGAGACCGCCAGACTCGGTGGAGAGCCGGTCCCCTTCATAGACCGTGCTGCCCTCGGAAGCGACAGCTTCACCTATGCGGGCGCGCTCGGCATGCGTGAGGATGCCTAACGAAATGGGGTTTGCAGGCGGTGAGCCGAGCGCCAGGAGGGATGCGGTCCATACCACGATAAGTTGGCGATGAAAGAACGTAAGAGCCTCGCGCCGGATTCGGGCCGTTTGTAAGAGATAATTGTTAGATAAATATCACTTGTATGTTACCGAACAATATACAAGCGACAGGAAGATGTCAATGGGCAAAGGAAACCGCGACCGGGGCGACTCTTGCCGCATACCACATCGTTGTTTGCATGCGTTTTTGCCCGGGCACGCGCGGCGGTATATAGTGGCAAATGGGCCTTTTGCGCAGCAGCGCAGGGCTTAAAGCTTCGTTGTTTCAAGGGCACCGCAAAGGCAAACCCAAGGGATGGCCGCAGACGTCAGCAAACATCTGGATCGCGCCAAGCGATTCCTCGAGAAGAACCGCGTCGAGGATGCGATTGGGGCTTATAAAGCAGTGCTGGATGAGGCTCCACAGCACCAGGAAGCGACACAAGCTTTAGGGGACCTGTACGCGCGGACGGATCAGCCGGAGCGCGCCTCCGAATATTACGGCCTGCTGTTCGACATGCTGGTCGAGCCGCGCGACGAGACCAAGGCTCTGGCCATTTACAATCGATTTTTGCGAAGCGCCGCGTCGCCGCAACCTCCGGAGCGCATCGCGCGCTACGCCTTTCTGCAGCAAAAGCAAAACCGCAACGATGAGGCGCTGGAGCAGTATGCGAAGGCCGCGGAGCTTTTTAGCCAAGCCGGCCGGCAAGAAGACGCGCTGTTTTGTCTGGAGCGCACCGCGCAACTCGATCCAGAAAATCTGACCCGGCAGCTCGGGGTAGCCGAAACGGCGGAGCGATTGGGTAAGGGCGCGCTGGCGGCGAAGGCTTTTCTGCGCGCAGGGCAATTGGCGACGGCTGGCGGCACACCCGAAGAGGCCATGCGCCTATTCGGTCGCGCGTACAAACTGGCCCCGCAAGAGCGCAGCGTCGCGCTGCTGTACGCCGAGGCCACCTTGCGTGCAGGCGACGCCAAGCAGGCAGCTGCCCTGCTGGAACCATTCGTGGCCGCGGACAGCGACGCAACCTTTTTGGAAACGTTCTCGGATGCCTTGATGCGCAGCGGCAACCTGGACCGCGCCCGGGAGATCCTGGAGCGCCTGTTGAAAGACAAGAATCAAGGTCTGGCGCGGCTCTTTGATTTGGTCGATGTTTACGGAAAATCGGGGCAGGATTCCAAAGCAGTGGAACTGCTGAAGTTACTTAAAGGCCGAATGTATGCGGACCGCAAACAAGAAGATTTCATCGCACAACTGGATACCATCGGAGGAAAACACCCGAATTCCCCGGCGATCCTGGAATTTTGCGGAGCGTTCTACAACGAAGCGAATCGTGAGACGCAGTACTTCGAGACGGTGATTCGACTTTTTGACGTTTATTTTAAGGCGGGTAACGTTCACAAAGCGTGCGACGCGCTTGAGAAGCTGATGGACATCGATCCGTACGATCACCGCAATCAAGAACGGCTGGAGAAATTGCAGGGGCGCGCGGATGAATCGTTGTTGAAACGCTTCGCCGCGCGCTTGAGCAAATCCGGAACAGCGGGGCCGCCGCGGTCGGTGCAGAGCAAATCCTCGACAGCGGATAGCGTGAGCACATCGGGATCGGCCGGTGGCGACGGAAAGCAGATGCAGGCGCTGGAAGACCTCATCGTGCAGACGGAAATTTTCTTGCAGTACTCACTACAGAACAAAGCGCTGGAGCGCCTGCAAAAAATTGCAGCCACGTTCCCCGGCGAAGAGGAACGCAATACGCGCTTGCGGAATTTGTACCAAACGGCGAATTGGTGGCCGGCGGGCTCATCGCAACGCAAACGTGAACCGGTGGTAGCGGCGCGTCCTGTCGAGGCGGTGCCTGAAGCTCCAGGATCGGGGGTCACGCAGAAGACCGGTGTATACACGGCGGAAACACTGCGCGACTTGGCGAAAATCTCCGAGATCAACCAGAAGATTTTCCGGCAGCAGACGCCGCGAGCCATGCTTAACACCGCAGTCAATGAGGTGGGCGCTTATTTGCATTGCTCACGCGCTATCGCCGTGTTTGGGGCGCAAGGACGCCCGCCGGAAATGGCCGCGGAATTCTGCTCGGGAGGCTTGAAGGCGACGCCTGGCGCGCAATTGGTTTTGTTGCTGGCGCAATTGGAGAAGGCGCAGCCGGATGAATTAGGGGGCTTGACCTTAAGAGTCAGTGAAGGCTCGATTTTGAAAGATATGGGCATCAGCACCGCTCTGGGGGTGAGCATCAACGACAAAGAAACGCAGAGCCCCGCGGGAATGCTCATCGTCGGCCATTCCGAAGCGTACAAGTGGAAGCCGAACGAAGCGTACTTCCTGCAAGCTATCGGCGATCAGATGCTGATGAGCGTCAGCCACACGCGCCTGCGCTCGTTGGTACGCCGCATGGGTGTTTCCGATGAGCGCACGGGCTTGCTTAGCCGCAGCTCCTATCAGAGCTGCCTCCTTACAGAGGCGGATCGCTCGCGCACGCAGGGCACGCCACTTTCCCTAGCAATTCTGCAAATCGATCGCGGCGCGGAGATTTTGCGCCAGCAAGGCGAATCGCCCGTCGAGCGTTTTCTGGAGCAGCTGGCGCGCTCCTTGCAGCCTATCGTGCGCCAGAACGATGTCGCGGTAAAATATACGTCGTGGTCGTTGGCGTTCATTTTGCCGGACACTAGCTTAGCCGGTGCGCAGAATTTGGCCGACAAGCTGCGGCGCGCGGCGTCTGGGCTGAGGCCGCCGTGGGATTCCACGCAGGTTACGCTTAGCGCGGGAATCGTCGAAGCCGTGGCAAAGGCAGACTACGAGAGCGAGGACATTGTTACGGACCTGATCAATCGCGCCGAGTTCAGCGTCGAAGAGGCGCGCAAGCGGGGGGGCGACACCGTCGTGGCGCTAGAGAGCCCCAAGACCTAGCCGCAAAATAAGAGAGGAAAATTATGTTCCCGACCGATGTAGTGATTGTTGCCGGAGCACGCACGCCCATGGCGCGCTACACGGGATCCTTTTCCGATGTTTCCGCGATCGATTTGGCC
>Ga0210409_10000806_pt1 | contig 45698 bp, 38 predicted proteins | sample IncBWH17MmetaG_FD_161649 | JGI IMG/M metagenome (GOLD analysis project Ga0210409, IMG submission 161649) | Forest soil microbial communities from Barre Woods Harvard Forest LTER site, Petersham, Massachusetts, United States - Inc-BW-H-17-M | ecosystem: Environmental > Terrestrial > Soil >... | reverse complement strand
CCCTCAATAGAATGTTCTTTCCTTTGTCATTTCAATACTGACTAGCGAAAACGATCCTTTGAATGGATCAGAAGGCCCCGCAAGTCCGCTTGACGTCTGCGCATTAGACATTCTTTACCCGCATCGGGCCAACAGTTCGTGATTGGAAGTTTGAATGCAACTCATTCGTTCCTCCGTTTACTCCCGTTTACACATGTGACGCAAAACGTTTATGCATCCCTTATCGGCCCACAACTAATCTTGAGACGTGGCTCGCACACGCCAGTTGGCCAGCACTTCCGACCGATTGTACGCAGTGCAGGGACAATTAGAGGAATCGGCACAGGGAGAGCCCGCGCCAACGGATTCGCGAAAACCATGGAGCGGCTATTTATTACATCGCGAAGAGCGTCGCCGTCCTGCGCAAGATTTGAGCTGGCGCGCAATCTTGCAGTAGCAAAATTCAGCTCGGAAGGGAATTTATCAATGGATATCAATTCGTTTATGCCTGGCAATCAAAGTTTCAATCAATCCCTTTATGCGCCGTTGACGCGGGCTCCCCTAGTTTGCAGGCCAGCAGTTTACTTTAAGAGGAAGGTGTATATGAAACGAAGACCGATTTTGCGGGGAATATTATCGGCCGGGGGGGTAGTTCAGCTGGCCCTGCTTTTGTGCACTGCACCTTTGCATGCGCAATCAGGATTGGTTCCAGGAATGGAAGACCCTGTGAGTGGTCACGGTCCGACTACATTCAATGATAAGACACCGAAACCGGAACAGCATGTTCTGACAGCGGACCATGCTCCAGGCGAGGTCAAGGGCGTCACACGGTACCCGAGTGGTTTACCCATGGCTGGGGCGCACGTTGTCATTCTGAATGCCGACGTGGACGTGGAGCGCTCCACCATCAGCGCCGAAGATGGCAGTTATACGTTCAAGAATCTGAAACCCGGACATTATCAAATGAGCGCCAAGATAGATGGGTATGCACCATCCGGGGTTGTGCCTGTTGACGTAATTCCGGGACAGAGCTTCAATTCTGATATCTCCCTCAGATTAATTCGTAGCGCGTCCATACCAGCCAGAAGCTCCGGGAGCGGGTACAGATCCTATACCGGAGACTATCGCGCAGAGCCGGCCAGCCTGCGCGTAGCTGAACCTCAGCCATCCGGTGAATCGTCTGCTGAAGGAACCGTTCCATCCGCGGAAGCAGCCAGCACTGCGGCAGCGAGTGTTTCACCCAAGACTGCCGAGACTCCTGCCAGCCAACCGATCCCCGCGGCAGTTATCGACGAACTTGCTGCCATGCGAAAGCGGATCGACGAGCTCGAGGCGGAATTGAAAGGGCGTGTGACTGCAGAACAACCGGCAGCGGAAACGCCGGCAGTGGTTGCAGCGCCACAAGACGCAGCTCAGGCGCCGGCAACTCCTAAGTTGGAGGCCGGACAATTTCTTTCAACGGCCGGTACGGCTACTTACTACAAAGGTGACACGGACATCCCGTCCCATCCAGATGGCTGGGAACCTTTTTCTTACGCGGATTGGACCTGGATGAACGCCAACGGCCGCCAGCACGACAGCCCGTGGTCAACGAAATATTTCACTCCTGAATTCAGGGCAGACGTCAACTATATGGACGATTTCAACCACCCGCGTGACAACTCGCAGGGTGGCTCGACCGAAAGCTTCCGGTCCAATGAATGGCAATTGGAACAGTTGAGCCTCGGCGGTGACATTCGCCTCGGCCACGTTCGCGGCAGGATCTTGACAATGTTCGGAATGTTTGCCACTACGACGCCGCGGAACGACGGCAGCACTTCACGCGGCCAATGGGATCTCCGCAACATGTACCGCTACATTTCGGAAGGGTGGGGCGGGTACCATTTCGATAACGTAGGCCACGGACTGAATATCGACGCGGGAATCTTCGTGTCGTACATCGGCCTGTTCAGTTACTACAATTTTGACAACTGGACCTACCAGCCGTCATACGTTTCTTCCAACACGCCATGGTTCTTCAACGGTTTGCGCATACAGTATTTTCCCACTGCCAAGCTGAAGATCGAACCATGGATCATCAACGGCTGGCAGTCCTATGCCAGATTTAATAGTAAGCCCGGACTTGGAGGCCAGATCCTTTGGCGCCCGAAGCCGTGGCTTTCGTTTGTGTTCAACAACTACGGCATGGGAACGGATGTACTCGGATCCCCAGGAACGTCGCGTATCCACACCGACGACAGCGTGGAGATCAGAGAATATAACCATCCAGAGAAATTCCTCGACATGATGGCCATGTCGGTGACAGGCGACCTAGGTTGCCAATACGGCGGGGGCCAGAACTGTTTCAACGACAAGAACGGCGGCATCAAGACCGCATTCCTTGGTTGGATGGCCTACCAGCGGTTCCAGTTTGCGCATGACCATTACGGAATAACCCTTGGCGGCGGCCAGATGAACAACCCGGGACGTTATCTGACCCTTCTCCAACCAATCAACGGAGCGGACGCGATTTCCGGTTCGCCCTACTTTACAGAGAATCCCGGCGACAAAGCCCACATGTATGACGCCACGGCGACGTTCGACTACATGCCCTCCCAGTGGCTTACTTTCCGCTGGGAAATGGGCTATCGCCATTCGGATGTTCCTTACTGGTCGGGCCGAGGAGGGATCACGCCGCCTCAAGGGAATAATGTCTTCGGCAATACGGGGGCGCCCGCCAGCTATGTCTGCACCAACGGCACCATTTCCGACGTTTCCACTTTTTCTCCGTCTGGGCAGGGCTTCGGAGTGGACAACGGTGGAAAAGGGTCCAACGGGGGAGGAGCTATCGATAACGCTTGCGCCACTCAAAACGCAGGGAACGGAAGCATTCCCTGGTATGCATGGGCGCCGGACCTTCGCAAAAGCCAGATCACGGCCACCTTCGCGATCATGACGAGGTTCTAATGCAACGCACCGCGGCCTTACAGAAAACCGATATGTTGCGATCCAATATGAGGCCAAAGAGCAACCAAGTTACGGCACTCGGGAACTCGCTATGCGGTTTTGCCGCAGATGATTCTCGTGGAGTCGAGGCCGCCGCCATGTCGGCCTCGACTCACGCCAGCCACACGGAGGCAAACGGAAAACGACCGGGCCATCACCGCGGTCGACCGCACAGGCGGACTTTGCACAAGAAAATCACCCTGCAAACGGATTTAATCGACCAGTGGAATTTTGAATTTACGCGAAACAAAAATTCAATGGGTGTTTTTACGATTCGCTTACGACGTGTTTATCAAGACTGATCTATCAAGGATTCTATGTATTTCGTGCTCGTAGTTGGAGCTCTCAGCCTAAAGCGTTGGATGATGCGCGCGGCGAATTGCTTCGAGAACGCGTCGTCGCGCCGGCCCGGAATCGGCGACCTGCGCTTTCAACGCACTGAGCAAATTCGATGAGGATTCGTTCAAAATCAGGATTCATGCGCGGCCGGGACGCCGCTTGGGCTGCGGGCCTGTTCTTGATATTGGCGCTATGCGCCGCCCTGGATCGCGCTCCCGGCTCGAACCGCAGCTCGCATCGCGCAGGCGCAAGAGCCCGCATCTTCGCTACCGGCGGGCCTGGAAATTTCGTCTCCAACAATCATCCCGAAGTCAGAAATTATTTCATGGGCTACGAGGGCGATCACAGCCTGGATGTTGCGACCGTGATCGAGCAACCCTCCGCAGGTTTCACGGAGTACGTAGTTCAATTGCATCTCGCCTCCGGCGCCGAACAGTCCGTCATAGTGAGGGCTCCTCCCGGTGGACTTCAAGTCGAGATGCACGACATGACGGGAGATAAAATTGCCAACGACGTCGTTCTAACCCCGGCGCTGGTTCGGTGGCTTCCCACCGTCCTCGTCAATGACGGCCACGAACATTTTGAAGTCGCCGTAGCCAGCGCGGACCCGAGCTCCTTTTCGTCGACCGAGGATCTAGGCTCGCGAAGGCGCGATTCTCAGATGTTCGCGTTTTTGATGTCGTCGGGTTTCAAAACAGCCCACCTTCCAAATAGTAGAAGGCCGTTTGATCCGCAGTTGCGGGAATGCCTTTTTTCCTCTTTCACTCAAGCGGTTCCGAATCGTTTGAGCCACGCATCGAGTCCGGGAAGGGCCCCACCTCTCGTAACGGCGATTTAGCGCGCGACATGAATTGGTGCGCCAGGTATGTGCGGGAAGAGGGTGCAGAGTTTCGCGCCAGCAAGAATACTCGTGCGCCGATTTCTGAAAAGGAACCGAAAGTTTGACGCGGAGGATAGATCTTATGTTTATGAAAACGAAAAAATTGGAGTTCGGGCTCCTCACCATCACCATGGCGCACCTGCTGGTTCTCGGCGGCTGCGGAAACGGGCAAGGAGACGTTGCAGCGCAAGAAGCGCCCCCTCCCGCCCAGGTCGTTCCCGGCCCGGACGCCGCGCTCATCACTGTGGACCATCCAGAGCAATATCCGCTCGCGCCGGCAACGGCATACGCATCGGCCTCGACACTGGCAGTGACTGGCGCCGTGAATCCCGACATTGCCCGGAACGTGCCCGTGGTCACGCTGGCTTCCGGAAAAGTCGTGGCTATTCACGCGCGTCTGGGCGACACCGTGCAAAAAGACCAGGTGTTGCTGACGATTCGCAGCGACGACGTGTCCGGCGGTTATTCGGACTACCGCAAGGCTGTCGCCGACGAACTTCTGGCACGCAAACAATTCGAGCGGGCCAAAGATCTCTATGATCATGGAGCGATTGCGCAGAACGATCTGGAAGTGGCTCAAGACGCCGAAGACAAGGCCAAGGTGGATATCGAGACCATGGCCGAGCACTTGCGGCTGCTCGGAAACGACCCTGATAATCCCAATTTCCTGGTTGACATCAAAGCTCCCGTCTCGGGTGTGATCACCGATCAGGAAGTAACCAACGCCGCCACGGTGCAGTCCTACGGCACGAATCCTTTCACGATTTCCGATCTGTCCTACGTCTGGGTGGTTTGCGATGTTTACGAAAACGATTTGGCCAATGTGCATATTGGAGACCCGGCTCAAATCGTTTTGAACGCGTATCCCAATCGGATGATTCCCGGACGAGTGAGCAATATCAGCGCGGTGATGGATCCGAATATTCGCACGGCGAAAGTGCGTCTCGAAGTCGCCAATCCGGGAGGAATCATGCGCATCGGCATGTTTGCAACGGCAACGTTTCGCGGACAGAAAAGTGAAACGTACGCGCAGATTCCCGCCACTGCGATCATGCACCTGCAAGATCGGGATTGGGTGTTTGAGCCGACGCCAGACCGGAAATTCCGCCGCGTGGAAATCCGCAGTGGAGACATGCTGCCAAACAAGATGCAGGAGGTGCTCTCCGGCCTGCAGCCGGGACAGCAGGTCGTGACTAACGCAATTGTTCTGGAAAATACGTTCGAGAATCAATGAGGGCTGGATACCGCAGTTTTGAAAGAGGGAGAGCTTAATGATTCGCAAGCTTGTCGATTTCGCCCTGAACAACTGGTTTGTCGTGATTGCCCTGGTGATTCTGCTGGTTGCCTGGGGCGCGGTCTCTTTTCACGACCTGCCTGTTGAGGCCTATCCCGACATCGCGGACAACTATGCGACGGTCATTACTCAATGGCCCGGGCGGTCAGCGGAAGAGGTCGAGCAACAGGTAACGGTTCCCGTGGAGATCGTGATGAACGGAATACCCCATCTCACCGCTCTCCGGTCCGAGTCCATTTTCGGTCTCTCTTACGTGTTGCTGATCTTCGACGATCAATCGGACAACGATTGGAACCGGCAGAAGGTCCTCGAAAGACTCACTCAGGTCACTCTGCCTCAAGGTCTACAGCCTCAACTTGGCACGGACTGGAGCACCGTGGGCCAAATCTATTGGTACACGCTACGAAGTACAAATCCGAAATATGATCTGACAGAGTTAAGGTCCATCGAGGATTGGACTCTCGAAAAGGAATTCAAATCCGTTCCGAATGTGGTGGATGTCTCCGATTTCGGCGGCACCGTGCGGGAATATCAAGTGCGCGTCGACCCGAACAAACTCGTCTCTTACGGTTTGAGCATCGGCCAGGTTGAGCAGCAGCTCGCCAACAACAACATCAACGCCGGCGGTAGCTTCGTGGAGGCGGGCTTGCAGCAGATGAATGTCCGCGCGATCGGGCTATTCAACAATACTCAAGACATCGAACAAACCGTCCTGACAACGAAATCCGGGACGGCCCTTCGGGTCAAGGACATAGCAGTAGTTCAGCAAGGTCCCAAGATTCGATTGGGACACATGGCCCGCGCCAATCATTTGGAGAACGGCAAGATTATTGACGAGCCTGATGTCATCCAGGGCGTTGTGCTGCTGCGCAAGGGGGCGGATGCGGGGCCAACGTTGGACGCGATTCACGCAAAAGTGAAAGAGCTGAACGAATTGATCTTGCCGCCGGGCGTGAAGATCGTTCCGATGCTGGATCGCGCCGACCTGCTCCACTACACGCTGCACACGGTCGAGCATAACCTGGCCGAAGGCATGATCCTGGTCACGATCATCCTGTTCCTTTTCCTTGGAAATGTTCGCGCGGCCTTCATCGTGGCGCTCACGATTCCCTTCTCCTTGCTCTTCGCTTCCATTTGGCTTGATCTGAGCAAGATTCCCGCCAACCTTCTCTCGCTCGGCGCGCTTGATTTCGGAATGGTCGTGGACGGCGCGGTGGTCATGGTTGAAAATATCATGAGGCATCTAAGCCATCGACAGAACGGCTCTCCTGGCACTGAACCCGAGGGCGGCACACCTGCGCGGCGAACCACCCAGATTGTAAAACCTGTTGCAGTGATGATCCGTGAGGCCTGCCACGAAGTGCAGCGACCCGTTTTCTACGCCATCGCGATCATCATTACGGCTTACATGCCGATCTTCACGTTGCAGCGAGTGGAAGGCCGCCTCTTCCGGCCGATGGCCTTGACCGTGGCCTTTGCGTTGCTGGGCGCCATGACGTTTTCAATCCTGATCGCGCCAGTGCTGTCCGCTTTATTTTTCCGTCACGGAGTCAAAGAATGGCACAACCCGGTCATGGTATCCCTTACGCAACGATATCGCGTCGCGGTTCGATGGGCGATCGAACATTACATGGTTACGTTCGGCGTTGGTTTGGCCGTCTTAGCAGTAACACTGTTTCTCGCCCTCAGCGGGATCATCGGTTCGGAGTTCTTGCCTCATTTGGACGAGGGAGCCATCTGGGCGCGCGGCACCCTGGCCTCCAGCACAAGTCTTACGGAAGGGTCCCGTTTTGCGGACCAGGCGCGCATTATTTTTGCGTCATTCCCCGAAGTGACTACCGTCGTGTCGCAATCGGGTCGCCCCGACGACGGGACGGACACCGGCGGATTTGGCAACACCGAGTTCTTCGTGGATCTGAAGCCCAAGGAACAATGGAGACCCATCTTCAATCAAAACAAAGATGAACTGATCGCCGCCATGAATCGGTCGCTCTCCCTCATGCCGGGAGCCTTCTGGAATTTCTCGCAGCCGATCGAAGACAACGTGAATGAGACGATCAGCGGCACGAAAGGCGGATCGGCGGTCAAAATTTTTGGCCCAGACCTGTACGTTCTAGAGCAGAAGGGCGATGAAATGGTGTCCGTAATGCAACATATCCCCGGGATTGAGGACCTCGGAATCCAACGCGATACAGGCCAGCCCAATCTCGATTTCACTATTGACCGCAAGGCAGCAGCCCGCTATGGAATCAATGTCTCTGACATACAAGATGCCATCCAGACGGCGGTGGGTGGAAATGCAGTCAGCCAGGTGCTCCAGGGAGAGGCACGTTACGATGTGGTAGTTCGCTACCAGGAGCCTTTCCGTAATACTCCGGAGGCCATCGCTAAGGTTCGGCTGCTCTCGCCTTCGGGAGAGCGAGTTTCACTGGCGCAGTTAACCAAAGTCGAGGTCAAGGACGGCGCGTATGACATCTACCGCGAGGGGAACAGCCGTTACGTGGCTGTGAGATTCAGCGTCCGAGGCAGGGACTTGGGAAGCACGGTAGGAGATGCCATGAAGCAGATTGGTGACAAAGTGAAGCTGCCGATTGGCTACCACATCGACTGGGCAGGAGAATACGAAAGCGAGCAGCGGGCTTCGGCGCGTCTTGCGGTCATAGTTCCTATCACCATCCTCGTCATATTCATTATCCTTTACACCATGTTTCGGTCGCCCAAGTGGGGTTTGCTCATTCTTTGCGTTGTTGTGATGGCTCCGTTTGGAGGACTGCTCGCACTATGGTTTACAGGCACCCACTTCAGTGTTTCCTCGGGAGTAGGCTTCTTGGCCTTGTTCGGCGTATCCGTTCAAACGGGCGTGATCATGCTTGAGTACATCAACCAGCTTCGCGCCCGAGGCTTCACCATTCCGGATGCGGCCACGGAAGGCGCTGTGCTCAGGCTTCGGCCCATCATGATGACGATGCTGGTGGCGACGTTTGGCCTGTTACCCGCAGCTATGTCCCATGCCATTGGCTCGGATTCCCAGCGGCCCTTTGCGATCGTCATTGTAGGAGGGCTCGTGGGCGCACTTTTGTTGAGTATATTCCTGCTGCCAACTCTCTACGTCTGGGTGGCTCGGGATGGCGACGTGCTGCCTGAACCGGAGGCGACCTTTGAAGTCTAAGCGAACAACACATTATGATTGGAAGATTTGCGTCGGCATGGCCGTTTGCACTGTGTTCAGTTTCATCCTGAGCACGCCCCTGGCGTTTGGTCAAGCCGCCAGCGGGCCCGTGAGGATCACGCTGGACGAGGCCGTTCAAATGGCGCTCCAGGACAATCACAATATCCTTGCGGCTCGAACGGCGATCGACCAGAGCTTGGCGATGGAGATAACGGCCAACCTGCGGCCGAATCCAGTTCTGTTCACCGACTGGGAATATTTGCCGCTGTGGTCGCCGGCCAAGCAAAATCCCGACCTGTATACGGGAGTGTCCACCGCAGATTACCTGCATAATAATACCGAAGGTGATATCGGCCTCAGCTACTTGATTGAACGCGGCCACAAGCGTCAGGCCCGCTATCAGGCGGCGAAAGACATAACCGCCCAGACGCGTTCGCTGGTCGCGGACAGTGAGCGCGGCCTGACCTACCAAGTGGCCACTCTGTTCACCAACGTGCAGCTGGCCGAATCCACGATCGATCTCGCGCAGCAGGATTTGAAAAGCTTTCAGCAGACTGTGGAGATCGGCGAAATCCAATTCAAAGCCGGCGGCATCAGCGAGGATGACTACCTCAAGATAGAGTTGCAGCTCCTGCAATTCGAGGCCGATTTAGAACAGGCACAACTCGCACGCCAGCAGGGACTGTCCGACCTGCGGCAACTGCTGGGTTACGAATCCGTGTCCGCCGAATATGACGTCGTCGAAGCGTTTGATTACTTGCCACTAAAAGCGAATCTCGAGGACTTGCAAATGAAGGCCATCCAAAATCGGCCGGACCTTCACGCAGCAGGGCAAGGCGTGACCGCTGCGAATAGCGGATATGCACTGGCCAAAGCCGATGCAAAGCAAGACGTAACCGTCACGGGGAACTACTCCCACGTCAACGGCATCAATGCCGCCACGGTTTATGCCAGCATCCCGCTCGCCATTTTTAACCGCAATCAGGGCGAAATCGCGCGGACCCGCTCCGTCATCACGCAAATGCAGGAACAGCAGGCCTTCACCAATGGCCAGGTACTCACCGACGTGAAGGACGCTTACGAGGGCGTGAAGTCCAACGACAGAATGGTCATGATGTACACGGGCAAGTATCGGGACGTCGCCAAGAAGTCCCGGGACATCGCCGATTACGCCTACCATCGGGGCGGCCTCACTTTGCTCGATTTCCTGGACGCGGAACGAAGTTATCGCGCCGAAGAACTCGGCTATCGCCAGACGCTCGCTTCCTACCTGCTCGCACTTGAGCAGCTCCGTGAGGCCGTTGGCGTCAGAAATTTGCCGTGATTCTGAACGCAGCCATCCCTAAATGAGAATTTGGTCCGGCCACGCGAGAATAGAATGCGGCGAAATGGCCCACGCGTCAGCGGCACTGAGGAGCGAAATTAATGACCAAACAAGAAGTTCGTGCCTGGATCGAGGAAACCGGCGTTATTGCCGCGGTTCGCGAGCGCTCGAGGGAGAATGCCCTCTTTGCGGCTGAGGCAGTATGTCAAGGTGGGATTCCCGTTGTGGAAATCGCGCTTACGGTGCCGCAAGCCACGATGGTCATCTCCCAGTTGGCGAAGAGCGTACCCGGCATCGTCGTGGGTGCGGGCAGTGTAACGAGACCTGACGCCGCGCGTCAGTGCCTGGATGCGGGAGCGCAATTCCTGACCAGCGATGGATTCCATCCCGCGGTGATTGAATTCGCGGCGAAGCAGAATGCAGTCGTAATTCCCGGGACACTCACGCCTACGGAAGTCATCAGCGCATGGGAGACCAATGCGGATTTCGTCAAGGTCGTACCCTGCGCCCAGCTTGGCGGTCCAGCTTACATCGCATCCCTGCATGCGATGTTTCCCGACATTCCGCTGATCGCCTCAGGGGGCGTCGATCAGCTGAGCGCCTCCAAATTGGTCCTCGCTGGAGCTATCGCACTCGGTGTAGGCCGTGAATTGATCCCGCGAGAGGCGATCCAACATCGGCAGTCGGCTCGCATAGGTGAGCTGGCACGAAGATTCCTGGACTTCGTGAAAAGCGGCAAGGCTCACCTGGCAGCATATACGAGACGATCATCGCAGGGAGACTGAGAATATTCCCCATAAATAAGGGTGCAAGAGGCAGGAACTCTGTCCGCTTACCCGGCGGTCGTGGGACAGCGGTAGCCAGGCATTCGGAGCGCGGCGGGGAATCCGCCTTCACTGATGTAGTATCCGAAAATGCATTTCCTCGCGGCGATCGAAATGTGAGTTATATGAGTATGTCTTGATAGGAACGTCAGTCTAAGGAGCTCATCACCGGCAGTTGCTCTAGACCTCGACTGGAGCGAGCTCCGGAATCGGGCCGTCCTCTTCCATATCTGTGAGCGCGAAATGATTCAGGTTTGTGGGCACTTTGGGAATGATCCGTGGAGCGGAACTCGACGAGGGAGTCAGTTTGACGCGGATCGGGCCCGCGCCAGTCTCGATGCGAAGCTCTCGATGGCTCTTCGCGAACACGGCACTCCAGAAACAAAGTGTGCGCTGTGTGTCCGCATCTTTTCGATTTAGCCGCGAGGAATCCAGTGGCGCGACCGTCTGGCTGGTGGCTGGAGTTTTCCCGTCCAACTCGGTCAAGAACCAAGCCGGCTCGAACCGCACGAACAGACTGCTCCCCCATTGCACAAAACCAGCGCGAATGGCTTCATGTTTCCAGCCGCGCTGGAATTCCGCGAGCCTGTGATTATCGATTTGGCGCTGTTTGATGAGCGGGGCCGTGACTTCACGCTGAAAAATTTTTCCGCCATTTTCCCACCACAGCTTCTTGGGCTTCGAGCGCGTGAAATAGAAGAGCGCATGGCCTTCGTCGAATCGTAGCCCTCGTTTCCAGGCGTGCAAACGCAGAACACGGTCTAGAAGTTCAATCGCCCACCGGGACGTCTTCGCATCCCAAAGCCATCCTGCAAATTGTTCGTGGGAAGGCGCGCAATCCGCTTTTATGGCGCAGGCAAAACCGGAACTCCGTGTGAGCGGCGAGAGCGTGTAAATCGTCGAACCTTTCAGCAGGAAAGGGAGCGGCCCTGCACCGCCACAGGCCTCGACAATTTCTTTTTCAGTCTGAAATCTCGACTCCGCCGAGAAAACATATTTTGGGCTTTCGACGACTGGGAAATGATTCGCGCCGAAAAGCTGTTCGACCTTCGCCACTCCGGCAAAAAGCGGCCGCATCTTGCACGACCGAACAGGGGCACGCGTGAAATGACGTTTTGGCGCGGGGACGATTGTCAATGTCGCCGCGGGGACCGAACTGCTGGTCGAGCTCTGAAAAGGAAGAATCCGTTCGCCGCTTGCCATACCGAAGTCTAGAAACAGCGCTGTCAACAAGTCCTAAAGAAACTCTCATCATTCCGTTTATCGTGTTGCGTAAATCGGAGGAATTGACCGGCACTCTTCTCGCACCGCAGGTAGATCCGGGAACGCCTGTAAATAAGTCTTTGATTTTCAAATAGTTCGAAGATCTATATGGCCTGGTGGAGTAACCAGGGATCGAAATTCAGACTGATGAGGATATAAACAAAGAATAAATCCAAGAGCCCACGAGCAGGTGTATCCTATCCTCGTACTCGTCATCCACCAGAGTAGGCCGCGGAATCGGGCGAGTGCGGAGAGAAGGGTCAATGAACCGTAAAGACGTTTGTGCGCAAATCCAGGCAAGCGGCATCATCCCTTCCGTCCGCGTTCCTTCTGCAGAAGATGCTCGCTTCGCTGCAGAAACAATATCGCAAGGCGGAATTCCGATTGTGGAAATCGCCATGACGGTACCCGGGGCGGTTCGTGTGATTTCCGACCTCGTAAAAAATGCGCCGAATATGATTGTGGGAGCGGGCGGCGTCATGGATGCGGAGACAGCCCGCCGGTGTTTCGACGCGGGAGCAAAGTTCCTGACGACGGACGGTCTCATTCTGGAAATCGTGGAATATGCCTTGAAGGAAGACATCGTCGTTTTTCCCGGAGCGTTGACACCGACAGAAGTGATTGCCGCATGGCGAGCCGGTTCGGATTTCGTAAAAGTGGTCCCCTGCGCGGCGGTTGGCGGCGAGAACTACATCAGAGCCTTGAAGACTCCGCTCCCGCAAATTCCGTTGATTGCGGCCGGCGGTGTGAATCAGCAGACGGCGTGCGGTTATATATTGGCAGGAGCGGCCGCGATTGGGGTCGGAGAGGCGTTGATCCCCTGGGAAGCTGTAGCGCTCCGCCAATCGAATCGCATTCGTGAACTGGCGCGCAGGTTCCTGAATTTTGTGAAGTTCGCCCGCCGGGGAACCGGAATGAAGGTCGACGAAGTCGTCGTGAAGCGAGCTACCGTATTGGCATGGAAAGAAGCGTAAACCACATTCTTTGGACGGAGTTGGTACCAGGACGGAAACCGTAACCGCAATCTTCAGTTTGAAAGAGTGACGATTTAACCAGTTCCCCTGCGGGGCCGCGCCAAGTCAAGAATGGGTCTCTTATTTCCTCAACCTCATCCCTTCCTTCGGGAACATATTTCACTGCCTTTTCGATTCATACATAGTGGCCGAGCGCGCCTCTAGCTGTGCTCGGGAAGATAGCTTTAAAGAAAACGTCGAATCAACGCAAGCAGCCGGCGAATTTCGAGCGCCGCATGTAAAGACATGTTTTGGTACAGGGGGAATCGTAGCAAATTGACCTAATCTTTTCAATACCTTGCTGGCAGAATTGGACAAACCCTTCGGTAGATCTACGGACCGTGGGCGGTAAGGCCGACATTTCGAACGTTGCCCAAAAACTCCATCAGGTCACGGTCACTGTGGGTGTTCTCTGGTGGGCGAAATTAAGAAAGGAAAATACATCTACTATCCCTGTACCGGCTATAAGGGAAAATGCCCGGAGCCATACACTCGGGAAGAGGTCCTAGAGGAAAAATTCGCAGATCTCCTAAGGTGTTTGGTCCTAGATGATGAAATCATGGACTGGCTGACAGTGGCACTTCGTCAAAGCCACTGCGACGCGAAGCAATACCACGATGCAGCAATAACGCGACGTCAAGCAGAATATAGCCGTATTCAGAGTCGCATTGATGCCATGTATCTGGACAAGCTTGATGGGCGTATCGAAGCAGGCTTTTTCGACCGAAAGTCTTCAGAGTGGCGTCGCGAGCAGGACCAATTGCTTTGCTCGATCGACGAGCATCATAAAGCCAATCAAACTAACCTGGAAGAGGGAATTCGCCTTCTCGACCTTGCGCAGTGGGCGCACAGGCTGTTCCAAAAGCAGAAACCTCGTGAGAAACGCCGACTACTAAATTTCCTAATCTCGAACTGCTCCTGGAAGGGTGGGGATCTCACACCGGTCTTCCGGCAACCCTTCGACATGCTTCTAATTGCAAATTCCGCCCGCACTCAGCCGGAGGAATCCATTCCGTCCCCAAACCTTGATTTTGAGAATTGGCTCCCCGGGCAAGATTCGAACTTGCAACCCTTCGGTTAACAGCCGAATGCTCTACCGTTGAGCTACCGGGGAACCGGGCAAAGTAATTTTGATTCTACTACGCTGCCAGGCGGGTTCGCCAACATCCTGTTACATTTCCGTTTTTCGCTCTTTTCCGGCGCGAAAAAATGAATCGGGGAATCGCGGGAAAGAATTGAGCCAGGAAAACTCTCTGTTTGCAGTACAGATTCCGGAAAATTTTCTGTATTCTTACGGTGTGCCCCCGGGATAATCCGGATTCAACGTGGATAAGCGGGGTAGCGCGAAAGGACGGCGCACATGCGGTATGGCACGGCGTTCCAGGCACGCGGATTTTTTCTAAAGGTCATGGTCGCGGCGGCAATTTTATTCCCGGCGGGGCTCGTCGGCTGCGGCTCTTCGAAACCGGCGCCACAGCCGGCGGAAGGGCCGCAGAGGTATCATCTCGACGGTCGCGTCGTTTCCGTGGATACGGCGAAGCAGCAGGTAGTTGTGGATGCGGGAGACATCCCCGGATTCATGGCGGCGATGACTATGGGTTACTCGGTGAAGAATCCGAATTTGCTCACTCCGCTGTCACCCGAGGACAAGATTACGGCGGATGTAGTGGTGAACGGTAGCGACGTTTACCTGGAGAATATCGTGGTCGTCAAAAAAGCGGACCGTGCCAAGGCCCCCGCCGCAAGTGACGCTCACCCTTCCTCGCCGCAACCTGCGAAACAATAACGAGGGCGCGCCGCGAAAATTGAATGTGATTTCCGCAGCGCGCCCGGTTTGTTCTCTTCAAATTGAACCAGGTTATTTCCTTCCCTTATCATCGGGTTTCTTGGATTCCTGCCCCCGCTCCTGAGGCTGCGGCTGTTCTTTCGCCGCCGGAGGCGGAGCGGCTGGTCTCGACGGCGCGGCTTGCTGCGGTTTTTCAAATTGATGTGGATGGTATGTTTCCTCGGTTGCCCGGGCAGGGGGAGCGAATCTCACAGGCGGATTCTGCGGCTCGGGAGGTCTACGCGTCTGATCCACCTGCGGACGCGTTTGCTGCTGTTGTATTTGCGGCTGAGGCGGCTGTTGCTGGGTGGACTGAGGCTTTCTAAATTGCGGTTGCGCCGGCTGTTGCTGTTGCGGTTGTGGATGTGGTTGCTGTTGGATCACGGGCTGAGACGTCTGCTGCGGTGGCGGCTGCGGCTTTCCAAATTGCGGTTGCGCCGGTTGTTGCTGCTGCGGTTGTGGATGTTGTTGCTGTTGGATCAGAGGCTGAGGCGTCGGTTGCGGCAGCTGTGCCTTTCCAATTTGCGGTTGTCCCTGTTGCTGCCGGGTTGGCATTTGTTGTTGCGGTTGTTGTCCTGGCGCGACGGCCGGGCGGAAAACCTTCGACGGTTGCGATGCGATATTACTATTGAACGAGGCGTGCGGAGGCGCGGGAGTCACCTTGGCAACCACTTGCCTCTGCATCACCGCTGCCGGAGGCTTAACTGTGGCGACGGCAGCGGCGCCCACGACGCTTTTCTGCACCGGCGCCACCACAACGTTGCGCTGAACTTGCGCCGTCTGCATTTGCTGCGCATTAACTCGAATGTTGGCAGCCGCAACGGGACGCGCGTTCACGAACGTGTCGTGCGAGACCGCGGTAACCGCGTTGACATTTGTTTGGTTTATGTAAGTGACCTTGTTGACGTTCACGTTGTTGTAGACGTTCGTGACATTGACGACGTTCACCGTTGTATTCGTTACGTTCACGTTCTGCACGTAGCGCTCGCTCGTGCGGTAAGGCGGAACGTACACTTCACGCGGGCCGAGCGGGAACCACGCCACTCCTCCACCGCCGCCACCAAACGACACGGATGCGCCGAATCGCGGTCCGCCGACGAACACAACCAGGGCCGGCGCATACACGGGCCGCACAACTACTGGACCCGGAACCCAGCACCATCCTCCGCCGACTTCCGCCCAGCGCCCGTAGTGAAATGGAGCAAAGCCCCAGGGTTCGTCTTCCACCCAGGTCCATCCCCAGGGCGCGACCCATACCCAATGGCCATAGCGGTACGGCGCCCATCCGGCGGCGACGCGAGTAGGAAACCAGACGTGACCGTAATCGGGGACGTCTCGCCACTCGCCGTTCTCGTCGAGGTCGTCATAGCCGATAACGTCACGGGAAACGTAGCGGGCGGATTCGGAACGCTCTTCACGGTCGTCGCGGGAGTGGCACCAGTTGTCAAATTCATCAGGACGGCCGGCCGGCCCGCCGTCGTAGGTCAGAGTGTCGGTTCCGCTGAAGCTAGCCTGGTCGCCGGAATCCATATGGTATTCGCTTCCGCCGCCCGTGGCGTCACCTTCTCCCTGGCGCACGGTGATGGATGTGGCATTGCCATTGGGGTCGACGTCGACGCGATATTCGCCTGCGCGCTCGAGCGTGAAGGCGAGATTCGGTGTGTCAATCTCAAACGCATCGCCGCCTTCGAGCCGGCGAACGCGCAGGTTCATCGAACCTTGCGCCAGCTGAATTTGCACGGTGCGGTCATCCAGATTCAGGAAGGTAATGCCGGTCTCGCTGCCGATGCGAATGGAAGAGCTGCCCAGGTGAAGTTCGCCGCGAGAATTTCTGTCGGCCCAGAGACTGTCGCCCGTGGTGAGAGGGCGGTTGGGATTCGCCTGGACCCAATCCGTTTCGCCACCGGGCTGGAAAGAGACCGATCCCTGGATGTAGTTGAGGCGCGCCACTCTTCCGGGGGGATCGTCGTCCGCCAATGCGGGCGACGAAAACACCAAAAGAAATCCGGCAAGAAAAACTAAAATTGGGAAAAGGAAAATAGTTTTTCGCATAGCGATTTGTGCCTCCGACATGCGCAGTCTCGAGAGCTGGGTGTGTACTCCGATCCTACTCTAAGATCCTAAGCCTTGTTCCCCCCAAGCAATATACCTTCAATCCCGCACTGTTTACACGCTGGATACTGTCTTGCAAAATCGGCTCTCCCATCTTCACCCGATTGCTCGGGGAGGACAGGAGGCCCCTTTCGGAGCCTCCTGACGGTGAGTGAGGAGTGGGGTGAAACGGGGTGGAAATTTTTTAGTGGTTATTGTGTCCGCCACCGGAAGAGCCGCCATGAGATCCGCCTCCGGAGCTGCCTCCTCGAGATCCGCCACTCGGTGCGCTGCCGTGGTTTCCGCCGCCAGAGGGTGCGCCGCGATATCCGCCGCCACTAGGCGCGCTGGGCATTGACCGGCCGGAATAGGAGCCTCCACTCGGCGAGCCACCCCGATATCCTCCATAACCGCCGCCACTGGGCGCGCTGGGCGCTGGCCGACCGGAATAAGAGCCTCCGCTCGGCTGACCGCCCCGATATCCTCCGTAACCGCCACCACTCGGTGCACTTGGCATTGGCTGGCCGGAATAGGACCCTCCGTTGCGCGGCGTCACGACTGGCTGATGCATATTGAGCGCTGGCCGGCTCGGTCCGCCGTTGTTGAAGCCGCCGCGCGAATTATTTTCAAATTGCCGCGGCGGCGCGGACGATTGCGGATTGTTCGATCGTGGCTGAGGTCCGCCTTGCCCTGCAAACGTCCTGCCGCCATTTGATTGCGGCTGGCCTGACGGTGGAGTGAAGGTGTGCCACCCGGGCCGCGAGGATTGAATCGACGGAGACGACTGCGAGGAAGGCGGCCTCGATGACAGCTCGGCCGCGTTGCCCCGATTCACATTGGCATTGTTCGTTTGTCCGGAGCCGTTGAATCCGGGCCGCGCCGTATCTTGTTGCACTTGGCCACCAGAGGGGTTTCCGCCGCGATTGAAGTTGTTCACACCATGCCCGGCCTGAACCGATGCACCTTGGCGAGCGTTGCCGCTAAAGAACCGCTGGTTATTGATTGCGTGGCTCGGAATCGCGGCGGGGCTGGCTTGCCGGTCCGTTGGACGGAAACTTTCGCGCGAAGGCGACACGGGGTTTGCTCCCGTCATCACGCTGGCTTTGCGGAACACACTCGGGTCGATCTTCGACTGCTGCAACGGTACGCGCCCGCGCCCGAATTGATTGCTTTGCATCGAGCTGATTCCACCGCGCACCCGTGCGTCGCTGACAGCCCGGTCGACGTTCGAGAAAGCGTGCGGACCTTCCCTCAGCGGGCCTACGCCGCCGAAGTTGTTATGAATATTGTTAATGTTGGTGATGTTCGTGACGTTCACGCGGTTGATTCCGCGGCCGTACCACGGGAAGAAGCGATCGCCCGGTCCGCAAGGCAGCCAGCCGATATTGCCGAAGCCGCCGCCGAAACCGAAACCAAAGTTGACTCCCCATCCCCCTTCGCCAAATCCGAAGAAGGAGACATAAGCCGGCGCCCACACGGGGTCGTATCCGGCGTAGACAGGTCCCGGCCACCAACCCCAGTTCCCGCCATAAACGAACCAGCGTCCGTAGTGATAGGGGGCCCAGCCCCAGGGCTCATAGGAAACCCAGGTCCAGCCGTAGTAGGGTTCATACACCCAGCGGCCATCGCGATACGGCGCCCAGTTCGATTCGTCGTTGGGAAACCATACTTGTCCGTAGTCAGGGACGTCTCTCCAATGGCCGTAAGCATCCAGATCTTGCGTTCCCGTGTAATTGGGATTTGTGTGCCGCCAGCTTTCCGCGCTTTCGATCACGTGATCGCGGTCGCCGTTCCATTTGTCCCAATCGTCCCTGCCGGGCGCTCCGGAAATTTGATACTGCGCGGTGTCCGCGTTGCCCTGAATGGTGATGCGCTGGTCGCGCTCGACGCGGGTGCTTCCCTGGGACGTGGATATTTCCGCTGAACCCCGGCGCACATCAACGACGGTTTCATTGTCGGAGTTCACCTGGATGCGAAAGCTGCCTTCGCCCATTTGCGGGCGGATGGCAACATTGGGCGTTTCAATCTCCGCACCGGAATCGTTGTTCTTCAAAACGTCGTAATTTACCAGGCCTTGCCCGATCTGAATCTGCAATTGGTTGCGCGCCAGGCTCACGACATTGGCCGTGGACTGGCCGTCCATCCGGAGGGTGTTCGCGTGATCCAGCTGAATTTCGGCGCGAGCGTTCGGCCCCGTGGAGATATGGTCGCCGCTCACTACGGGCGTATTCAGAGTGGCCGCGACCCAGTCATTCGATCCGTCGTGTTGCGTCGAGACGTCTCCGTGGATGAAGCTGATGCGCGCCGCGCCGGGATCATTCTGCGGCGCCTGCTGCGGGCCTCCTTGCGGAGGTGGCCCGCCCTGCGGCTGCGTCGGATACTGCGCCGGAATCTCCATGGGCTGCTGCGAAGCCGGCGGCGCTTCCTGCGCGCCCGCCCCCATTCCCAGAAAGAGCGCCCCGCCCAGAAGAACTGTTCCCAAGCTCGCAAGATAGCTTTTCATGGCCGACCTCCCACAAATGCCCAGGCCCACTGATGCTTACACTCGTGTTAGATGATTGCAGGGTGGGGGCCAAACTATGGTGCACCGTAGATTTGTTGTAAGCCGCGCATTATCAATCGAATGCAAGAAACCTGCAGCGACGGAGTCGGCCCACACTGCACGAAATCCGGTGGTTCTCGTGCAGGGGGTGGTGGTTTTCAGCCAACTGCTTCGAAAGAGTGATAACAGCTTCAAAAATTTCAGTTGACAGGGTGGCGAACATAAAGCGAATATTTAGACTACTGATGACCGATCAACTCCAGTTCGACGAGATTGGTTATTGGTCAGAGATCAAACTGGAAATCCAGAAGGAGTATGCCAAGGCATATTCGACCATCCTCTCTGCACAAAAGAATCCCACTCTCCACCACATCTACATCGATGCCTTTGCGGGTGCAGGAATTCATCTCACGAAGCTGACCCAAGATTTCGTTCCAGGTAGTCCTCTCAATGCACTCAACGTTAAACCCCCATTCCGCGAATATCATCTGATCGACATCAGCCCAGAGAGGGTTGAAAACTTGAGGACGCTGATTGGAAATCGCCCGGACGTTTTCGTGTACGAAGGGGACTGCAACGAGATCTTACTTGAAAGAGTTTTTCCGCGAGTAGGATACAAGAATTACAAGCGAGGACTGTGCATCCTCGACCCATACGGACTCGACCTTAACTGGGCCGTAATCTACAAAGCTGGACAGATGAAGACTTTTGACGTCTTCTTAAACTTTCCTGTTGCTGACATGAACCGTAATGTCCTCTGGCGGAATCCCGACAAGGTTGACAATCTCCAAAAGGAAAGATTGAACGCCTTCTGGGGTGATGGCAGTTGGTATGACGCTGCGTACCGGACTGATACGATGTTTTTTGAGATTCCAGAAAAGCAATCCAACGCTGACATCGCTGAGGCATTTAGGAAGCGTCTTAAGGAAGTGGCTGGATTTGCTAGGGTGCCGAAACCTATGCCCATGAGAAATTCTCGGGGGGCGATAGTGTACTATCTATTTTTCGCGTCTCAGAAAAATACTGCAGAAAACATTGTGCTTGATATATTCAAGAAATATCAAGATCGAGGGGTGTCCTAATGTCACTCGACTCTACAATTGAATGGACAGATGCTACCTGGAATCCCGTTCGTGGCTGCACGAAGATTAGCGATGGGTGCAAACACTGCTACGCCGAGACGTTTGCGGAGCGCTTCCGCGGGGTGAAGGGACATCCCTATGAACAGGGATTCGATCTGCGGTTGATCCCCGAAAAGCTTGCTGAGCCCTTGCGCTGGCGGAACCCTAAAATGATTTTCGTGAACTCCATGAGCGATCTATTTCATGAAAATGTCCCGGATGAATATGTCGTAGCTGTTGCGGAGGTGATGGTCGCGGCAAAGTGGCACACTTACCAGGTCCTCACAAAGCGGTCCGACCGTTTGCGCGAACTGCTTAACACTCCACTCCGCTTTGCCGCGAATCAGAAGCATATTTGGTGGGGAGTGAGTGTCGAGAATAAGAAATATGGCCTGCCACGCGTTCAAAATCTGCAAAAAGCCGAAGCAGAGGTCCGTTTCCTTTCCGTCGAGCCACTGTTGGAAGATTTGGGCAAATTCAACCTTAGCGGGATCGATTGGGTGATCGTCGGTGGTGAGAGCGGCCACGGAGCCAGGCCAATGAAAAAAGAGTGGGTCGTTTCAGTGCGGGATCAATGCAAACGCGAAGACGTGCCCTTCTTCTTCAAACAGTGGGGCGGCGTGCGAAAAAAGGCAGCGGGACGGAAGCTTGACGGCAAGACCTATGACGAATTCCCGCAACGCATCCACCATCCGGTTTTAGAAGCTGACGAGTGCCTCGCGTTAGCCTCAAAATTCGAGACTGCAATCAAGAAAGCAAATCTCGTGGAAATATCAGGTCTTAATCCTTCTCCCCTTGAGCTAGTTGCTTGCTAGCCGCCCGTTATCTGCAAGGAACCCGAGGTCCCTCAAACGAGGAGGTTTAATTTCTTTCATGACGAAGAGGCGCTCAAACTTCTCAAAAGGGCTTGTGCTCTTTCCCCCTCAGAACGTGCGGAACTGGCATGCTCTTTGATCGAAAGCCTTGATGAAACAGAAGATGAATCCGTTCAGGCCGCATGGGACGCTGAGATTGTCCGGCGAATGGAGGATCTGAATTCGGGAAAAGTCAAACCGGCCTCACTTGAAGAGGCGCGGCGGAGACTTTCCTCTTCTCTCGATTGAGCCTTACCGTTCTATTCCCCCAATTAGAGGGTTAACTCTCCGTGTCCGGAGGATCGGGGACGCCTAATTTCGAGAGGCGGTAGCGCAGGGCGTTGCGGGAGAGGCCGAGGGCGCGGGCGGCCTGGCTCTTGTTGCCGTTGGCGCGGCGAAGGGCTTCGCGGATGGCTTCGTCTTCCCATTGTTCGAGCGTGACACCGGAGGGGAGGATGTAGGGGGAAGTGCCCGGCGCGGGGGGACGCTTGGCGGGATCGTCGAGATAAATATCGGCGGCGTCGAGCGTCGCGTTTTCGGAAAGAGCAACGCCGCGCTCGATGATGTTCTGCAGCTCGCGGATGTTTCCCGGCCAGTGATAGTCCATCAAACGCTTCACCGCCTCGGGGGTAATCGCGGTGATGATTTTTCCAGCCTCTTTTGCGTAGCGTTCGAGAAAAAAATTGGCGAGCGCGGGAACGTCTTCCTTGTGCTCGCGCAGCGGAGGGATGTCAATGGCCACGACGTTGAGGCGGTAGTAGAGGTCCTCGCGAAACGTGCCTTCTTCGAGCGCGGCGCGAAGATCGCGGTTCGTGGCGGCGACCAGGCGCACATCCACCTTGAGCGTTTTTGTTCCGCCCAGGCGCTCGAATTCGCGGTCCTGCAGGACGCGCAGGAGTTTTACCTGGATCACGCCGGGCACGTCGCCGATTTCGTCGAGAAACAGCGTGCCCTTGTCGGCCAGCTCGAATTTTCCGGGCTTGCTTCCCGCGGCGCCGGAGAATGCGCCCTTCTCATATCCGAAGAGCTCGCTTTCGAGAAGAGTTTCCGGAATGGCGGTGCTATTGATTTTGATGAAAGGGCCGGAAGCGCGCTGTGAATGTTCGTGAATGGCGCGGGCGATCAGATCTTTTCCGACGCCGCTTTCGCCGCCAAGGAGGACCGTCGAGTTGGTCGGAGCGACGCGCTCAACCATTGCGAGGACGGCCTGCATTTTGTCGCTCTGCGCGACGATGTTGGTGTAGGCGTAGCGGCGTCCGAGCGCTTCACGCAGCGTGCGGTTTTCCTCGCGCAGGCGATGCGAATCAAGTTCCTTGCGGATCACCAGCACGAGCTCGTCGAAGGAAAACGGCTTCGTGACGTAATTGCTGGCGCCGACTTTCATGGCTTCGACGGCGGACTCGACCGTGCCATACGCCGTCATCACCACGACGGGGAGCGCGGCGCTCGCGCGCTTCACGGCCTGCAGAAATTCGAGGCCGCTCATTCCCGGCAGTCGCAAATCGGTGACCACGAGATCGGGCTTTTCGCGCACCAGGAATTGCAAGCCCGTTTCCGCGTCCGGCGCGGAGTGCACCAGGAAACCTTCTTCGCTAAGTTGCAATTCGAGAAGACGGCGCATCTTGGCTTCGTCTTCGACAATGAGGATGGCCGCTTTTTCGTTGCGCGTGGTCATATTTTCAGTGGCACACGCTTCAGCCTGTGTGGTTTTGTGCCGAGCGCAAATCAAAACCACACAGGCTGAAGCGTGTGCCACTGAACCACCATTGTGCCAGCACTCGTGCCATAACGAAACATGTATGGGCGTCAGCAGAAAGCTACTCGGGTTCGGTCCAGGCGTCGGGGGCTCTTTGTTCAAAGCGCGTGAAGGAGCCTTGGAACACAAAGCGGATGGTATCGGTGGGGCCGTTTCTTTGCTTGGCAATGATCAGATCGGTTTCTCCGCGCTCCTCCATGGTGACTTCGCTGGATTTCTTGAAAAAGTTGGGGCGGTGAATGAACATGACGACGTCTGCATCCTGCTCGATGGCGCCCGATTCGCGCAGGTCCGCGAGGCGCGGCTCGCGGTCTTCGCGTTCCGGCGCGCGCGTGAGCTGCGACAGCACCAGCAGGGGAACCTTGAGTTCCTTGGCCATGGCCTTGAGGCCGCGCGTGATGCTGGAGATTTCTTCATTGCGGTTGCCGAAGCGCCCGCGCGCGGAAACCAGTTGCAGGTAGTCCACCACCACCAGTGAAAGGCCTTTCTCGCGTTTCAAGCGCCGCAGCTTCGCGCCCATTTCCACGACTGTGGCGGAGCCTGCGTCGTCAATCCACAGCGGCGCTTCGGACAGGTGGCTGAGCGATCGGGGAATTCTGGCCTTGTCCTCATGATTCAGATGGCCGGTGCGGAATTTGTGCGAGTCAACTTTGGCATCGGCGGAAAGCAGGCGGAGCAGGAGAGATTCCTTGGACATTTCCAGGCTGAAGATCGCGACCGGCTTGTTTCCGCGCACGCCGATGTTTTCCGCCAGATTCAGCGCGAACGCCGTTTTCCCCATGGAAGGCCGCGCCGCCAGAATAATCAGTTCGGATGGCTGCAGGCCCGAGGTCAGATTATCGAGCAGGTCGTAACCTGTGGAGAGGCCGGTAATGCGATGGCCTCCCTCGTAAATTCGGGAGATGCGATCGTGGCTTTCGGTGACCACATCGTGCAATCCAACGAGGCCCAGGCGCACGCGATCCTCGGCCAGTTGAAAGATAGAGGACTCGGCGCGATCCAGAATTGTGTCGGCGTCCTCCTCGGCTTCCAGGGCCTGCTGCTGAATCGCGCTGGTCGCGTGGATCAGGCCGCGCAGCAGCGACTTCTCCTTCACGATGCGGGCGTAGTGCTCGACGTTGGTGATGTGCGGAACGCCGTCCATCAACTGCGAAACGTAGGCCGCGCCGCCGACCGATTCCAGTTCGCCGCTGCGCTGCAATTGCTCGGTCAGCGTGACGAGATCGATGGCCTGCTGCGTTTCTCCGAGCGCGATCATCTGCTGGTAAATGCGGCGGTGATGATCGTGGAAGAAATCTTCCGGCTTGAGCTTCTCGATGGCCGCATTGATGGCATTATTGTCGAGCAGGATCGCGCCAAGAATGCTGCGTTCCGCCTCGACGTTGGAAGGCATCGGACGTTCCAGCGATGTGCTTGCGGTGGCCATTGTTAGTTCGCCTTAATTTCGCCTATTCGGGGTGCCGGTGTCAACCACCCCTGCAAACCGGAATCCTTGCGCAAATCTCAATTTTAAATACACATGGATCATGGCCACTTTGATCAAGGGTCACAACGAAGAAACATTTAGCGGCTTGTGGATGGAAAAAAAACTTGTGGATATGCTGGAAAACGATTCGAACACTGGACGAAAAGCAAACTACCAACAGCTACCCCGGAAGATTTACCGCCTGGGCAAGACGAACAGGCTGCTATCGCGCCATTATGCCCTGATCCGGGTTTGAGGCGACCTTGCCGGACTTTCCCAAGTCGGAATGATCCAGATTTCGGTGAAGTGTTTGTGCTGGCGATCGTGGTTGTGGTCCTTGGCAAGCATTTCGCGAAGCTTCTTGGGGACCTCGTCCGGCTGACCGGCGGCATCGGAGTGGTGCTTGCACGCCTGGTGGTAGCCGATTCCGAAACGCGCGCCGCAACAATCGCACAGCTCGAATGTTTCGATCGTATAGGTCGGATACTTTGCAATTTCTTTGTCGAGAATAGCCACCGGACTGTTCAAATCGGTTGTCATGTCATCCTCCGCTGGGGTTGAGGATTCCCTGGCTCAACTGATGGTCCCTTTGCGAGTCGCGCTCGAAAGAAAGCCCGAACCCGCGGCACTGCGCAGCGAGAGGCAGAGCGGGGACCGAGTGTGGCCGACAAGGGGCATTTTAGCTCGAAACGGATTGTTGCGCCCTGTGGAATTCATGTGGGCCTGTGAATAACTTTTCGAAAACGCTTGACAAGTCCCGATGTGGAAAAGGTGTGGATTACATGTGGGATGGGTTTCAGCCTGTCGCATTTACGGCCGGCCTTTTAACCAAAACCGGACAGGATGAAGAGTCTGGGCGGCAATTCGAAATTGAATAAGCCAGCAGCTGAAGCCGTGCCCTACAAAGACTTAGTACTTGCTACACGGACTCTTCAGCACGTCGCGTTTACAGCCGGCCTGCTCAGAAAAACCAGACAGGATGAAGCCCGTCCTAGGCTTCTTTTTCGACGAGGACTTTGAATTCGGCGGTGACACCGTGGACGAGCTTCACGGTGATGGTTCTTTCGCCAACGATCTTGATGGGCTCGTCGAGTTGGATGCGGCGCTTGTCAATCTCGAAGCCCTGGGCCTTCAGGGCGTCGGCCAAATCGGCGGAGGTCACGGACCCGAACAGTTGGTCGTTCTCGCCTGCTTTGCGGGCGAATTTTACGGCCACCTGGTTGAGCAGGGCAGCTTGCTGCTGGGCCGCATCCTTTTCCGTGGCGGTGCGCTTGGAAAGCGTGATGCGGATTTTTTCCAGGCGCTTGATGTTGGCGGGCGAGGCTTCGAGCGCCAGCTTGTGGGGCAGCAGATAATTGCGCGCGTAGCCGGCGGCGACTTCCACGACTTCGCCGCGGGTTCCAAGTTTCTCGACGTCTTCTTGCAGAATTATTTGCATGGCGGTCCTCTTCTTTTCGGTGACGTCCTGAAATATTGCGCGAACTCAAATCTAGCAAATTCGAAAGTCAAAATCTTTAACACAGAGGGCACAGAAAACCCAGAGAAAGGCTGAGAAAACAATTTTGATGGATTACGATTTCCGCCAGTATTTTGATGACGGTTTTTAGTAAATTCTTTGCTCTGTTTCTTTCTCTGTGCCCTCTGTGTTAAAAGCCTTTCCCTACTTTACAGTTCCGTCGCGAAGGGCAAGAGCGCGATGTTGCGCGCGCGCTTGATGGCTTCGCCGAGCCAGCGCTGGTGGCGCGAACAGGTGCCGGTCATGCGGCGAGGCAGGATCTTGCCGCGCTCCTGCACGAACGGCTGGAGCATGTCGACTTTCTTGTAGTCGATGAAGTCCACGTGCTCGACGCAAAAGCGGCAGACTTTTTTCTTGCGGAAGTACTGGCGCTTTCCGCCACGCCGCGGGCCGCCGGGACCGCCGCCCGGTCCTCCAGGTCCGCCCGGTCCGCCGCCTTCGCGGCGTTGTCCGCCTCCGCCTCCGGAATGGCCCTCGGAGCGGCGAGGTGGTCCGCCTGTGTGTCCCTCCGCGCGCGGAGCGGGGCTGGGTGTTTCTTGCGGTGCTGGTGGTGCCGGTTGATCGGGCATCGTGTTTCCTTTCCCTGTAGAAATCGAATTGGCGGCCGCTGCTTATTCGGCGGCGGCTGCGGGAACCTGCTGCTGCGGTTGCGGCGGCGGCGCCGACGGCGCTTGTTTGCGCGGACGGCGGCTGGCGCGGCGCTCGCGATGTTTTCCGAGTTTCTGCTGGCGCTTCAGCTCTTCGTCCAGGCGGATGGTTTGATACTTGATGACAGCGTCGGAAACCTTGAGGCGCCGCTCGAGTTCCTTGATCAGGTCGCCCTGCGTGCTCTTCACCACCATGTAAACGAAAAAGCCTTCGCGGTGTTTGGCCACGCGGTAGGCGAGGCGCCGCGTGCCCCATTTCTCGGTTTTCTCGATCTTGCCGCCGTGCTCTCCGCTGGAATGCTCGAGCGTGGCCACAATCTTATTGACTTCTTCCTCCGGCGTGGCCGGCCGGCAGATGAAGATCAGGTCGTATATGCGTTCGTCCATATTTTGCGACTCCGTTTCTCAGACTTTCCGGTTTCAATCTAGAACTCAATCTCATAAGCGACTGCGAGGCGGCTTGTCAGAACCGCCAGGGGCTAAAGCCCAATCTCGCGGGCGTCTTAATGTCGCGGCTGAAGCCGCGACCCACAAACCCTACCGTCAACATGACCTCTAACGGCCCTCAAGCCTCAATCTGAGACAGCGCTTACTCTTCCGTTTCTTCCTCGTCCAGCGGAGAAACGCGGCGATTGAAGCGGTTCATCGCGCTTTGCGTTCCCTCCGCCAGTATCACTTTGACGGCTTCGGCGCCCTGCTCGATTTCCTCGGCGACCAGATCTTCTTCGTCGCGGCGGATCTGGCGAAGCACGTACTCCTTCAGATCGCCGCGCATTTCCTCGGGCTTCACACCCAGACGCACGCGCACAAATTCCGTGGTCCCGAGGGCGCCAATCACGGATTTGAGTCCGTTATGGCCGCCCGCCGTGCCGCGTTCGCGGACACGAATCATGCCCCAGGGCAGCGCAACGTCGTCGCAAACGACGATCATATCGGACGGCTCGCACTCGGCGCGGCTTACGAGTTCCCGAACCGCCAGGCCGCTCAGATTCATCATCGTCTGCGGCTTGGCGAGCACTACTTCCCGTCCGGCGATCTGCCCCAGGCCCACCAGCGATTTCGCTTCCGGCCGGGTCACGCGAATGCCGGCATCTTCGGCCAGCGCATCCACGACGAGAAAGCCCAGGTTGTGCGGCGTCCAGGCGTATTCGATGCCGGGATTGCCGAGGCCCACGATCAGGCGCATGCGGCCCGCCGCAAGGTGCGCTCCGAACAGCCAGTGGCTAAAGCCTTTCTCATTTCCGCCGCGATTCGGCACGGTTGAAACCGTGCCCCACAAACCTTCTTGCGTTCCCGTGCGAGGACTAAAGGCCTGCCCACTCTACTTCTTCTTTTCCTTCTCGGCAGGCGCGGCTTCTTCGGCTTCCTCGCCCTCTTCGACTTCCTTCTTGCCCTTCTTGATGACCTCGGGCTCGGCCGGCACTGCTGCGGCATCCGCGGCAACCGCCTCGGCGGGCTTCTCCTCCTCGACGCGCAGAGCGACGACGTGTGCGAGCACGCGCTGAGGATCGGTCATCAGTTTCATTTTTTGAGGATCGAGCGGAATGTCCGCGGCGCGCAGCTGCATTCCCATCATCAAGTGGGAAATGTCCATGCGGAATTCGGTTGGAATATCCGCGGGCAAGCATTCGATTTCAACTTCGCGCGTGACCATTTCAAAGACGCCGCCCTGGAGCTTGACGCCCTGCGCTTCGCCAAACACGTGCACGGGAACCTTCACGCGCATGCGGACGTCCATGGCCACGCGCAAGAGATCCAGATGAAGGAGCGTGCCCTTGACCGGGTCAACTTGATATTCCTTCACGATGGCGGAATGCTCGCCATCCTGGGTCTTCACAGTCAGAATGGTGTTGTGTCCCGAGGCCGAACGCAGGATTGCCGACAAGTGTTTCGTGTTCACCTGGAGCGCCAGCGGTCCCCCCTTGCCGCCATAGAGGACGGCGGGAACCGTGCCGGCGACGCGCAGGCGGCGCGCCGCGTTTTTGCCCCTGGTTTCCCGGGGCGCTGCTTCTACGATGATCTGTTCCATAAATCCTTCCCCATTTCTAAAACGAGTTTCCAATCGAAATTCCAAACATTTTCTGGCGCTATCGAATCCGGACCCGCGGCGGTCGCTATCTTTTTCCGGGCTGTTGTAGCACGTCCGCCGAGGCGGACGAGCGTATTTCGCCGAGGGGCCGAAAATCCCCGCTTCTGAAGAGGCGGGCTACAGCAAACCGCTCAAGCAAGCAGCGCGGGCTATCAGAAAAACAGCTCGCTGATCGAGGTCTCCTCGTGGATCGAATGAATGCCGCGGGCGAGCAGTTCGGCGACGCTCAGCACCTTGATCCTTGAAACCCTTTTGGCGGGCTCGGTCAGAGGCACCGAATCGGTGACAATGACTTCGTCGATTTGCGAGGCGCAAATGCGCTCGACGGCCGGGCCGGAAAGCACGGCATGGGTGCAGCCCGCGTACACTTTCGTGGCGCCTTCCTTCAAAAGGGCTTCGGCGGTTTTCACGAGCGTGCCGGCGGTATCAATGATGTCGTCGATAATCAGCGTGGCGCGGCCGCGGACGTCTCCGATCAGGTTCATCACTTCGCTGACGTCAATATCCACGCGGCGCTTATCCACGATGGCCAGCGGCGAATTAAGTTTTTTGGCGAAGGCGCGCGCGCGCTCCACGCCTCCGGCATCGGGCGAAACGACGGTGAGGTTCCCGATTTTTTTCTTCTCGAAGTACTCGACCAGCACGGGCATTGCATACAGGTGGTCCACCGGCACGTTGAAATAGCCCTGAATCTGCGGGGCGTGCAGATCAAGCGTCAAGGCGCGGTTGGCTCCGGCAGTCTCCATCAGATCGGCCACCAGCTTGGCGGAAATCGGCACGCGCGGTTTGTCCTTGCGGTCCTGGCGCGCGTAACAGTAGTACGGCACGACCGCGGTGATGCGCCAAGCCGACGCACGCTTGAACGCGTCGATCATCATCAGCAGTTCCATCAGATGAAAATCCGCGGGATTGGAGCACGGCTGCACGACGAAAACGTCCGCGCCGCGCACATTTTCCAAAATCTGAAAATACACTTCGCCGTCGCTGAATTTGCCGAGCTTGGCCTCGCCCAGCTTGGTGCCAAGGTGGCGGCAAATATCTCCCGCCAAACGCGGGTTCGCGCTGCCGCAGAATATTTTGAACTTGTCGTCGATCAAGTTTGATGATCCTTACGAGTGCTCGAGACGTTCAGACCAGATCGCGCCCGCCCATTTTTCGGCGGTACTCCGCCCTTGATAGAGTCGAGCAGAGAAAAACCTGATCCTTCGGAAACGCTCGGGCAGCCCGGCGCGCCTTCGCTGGGTGTTGATAGACTCCAAACACCGCCGAACCGCTACCCGCCAGCGAGGCCTCTGCGGCTCCTTGCTGAAGCAACTCCCTCTTGATCGTAGCCAATCGGGGATATCGGGGAAAGACAGCAGCCTCAAAATCGTTCGAGAGGACGCCCCCCTGAGGGCTCCAGCACAGAGCACAGAACCGCATTAGTTTAGTGGGGGCTGCGCTGTTTGTCAATTCTTCTGACAACCACTGGTAGGCGTCCTTGGTGGGCACGGCAATTTCGTGCGGCGAAACCACCAGCAGGTGGCGGCGCGGCGCATCCGGCAAGGGGTAAATTTCATCGCCGCGACCGATTCCGAGGGCGCGGCCTCCGTGAAGGAAAAAGGGAACGTCGGCGCCAAGGGCAGCCGCGATCTCGAGCAAGCGCGCCGCATCGATGCGCTTCCCGGTCAGATGCAGCAGGCCCAGAAGGGCCGCGGCGGCATCGCTCGAGCCGCCGCCCAGGCCGCGACCCACCGGAACGCGCTTGGTCAGCACGGCGCGCACTCCGTGCTGAAGTCCAATCTCGCGGCCTAGCTGGTGAATGGCGCGGTAGACAAGGTTGTCCGTGCCCGGTTCGCCGGCGAGTTCAGAATTTCCGGCGATGAGCAATTCGATGCCGGGTTCTCGCGCGGCTTGCAGCTCCAGCGTATCGTGCAGGGAGATGGCCTGGAAGATCGTGCGCAACTCGTGATAGCTGTCCGCGCGACGCCCGAGGACGTCCAGGCGCAGATTGACCTTGGCATAGGCGGGAACACGGACCGATTTCATAGGGGGGATATGCTACTACGGCTTGGGGTCGGCGGGTGCTTTCTGCTGAGCAAGCCGGCGTTTCAGCGCGGAAATCTTCTGTTCGACTTCCGCCATTCTTACCGAGTCGAAATCGGCGGGCAGAACGCGGTGCCACTCGTCGAGCGATTTCTGCCACTGGGCCTCGGCGAGGCTGTCTTTCCCCATCTTGGCGTACACGTCGCCCAAGTGGCTGAGGATGGTCGGATCGTGGCTCTCGCGCGTGGCCGCCTTGCGCAGCAATCCTTCCGCTTCGTCGAGCTTGTTCTGTTTGAAGTAAGCCCAGCCGAGGCTGTCCTGATAGGCCGCGTTGTTCGGGTCGTCCGCGAGGGCGCGTTTGATCAGGTCGGCCGCTTCTTCCAGGCGGATTCCACGGTCCGCCAGCATGTAGCCGTAATAGTTAAGCGTCGAGGCATTGCGCGGGTTGACGTTCAGCACTTTCCGGAATTCCTCCTCGGCCTGGTCATATTTTTTCTGCCGCTCGAAAATGGCGCCCATCAGGAAGCTGGACATTTCCTTTCCGGAGGAGTCCGGCTGGATTTTTTCCGCGGCGTGGATGGCCTGTTCCGCCTCCGCCCAGCGTTTGCTTTCTTCGTAAACCTGCGCGATATCGAGCTGGACCTCGAAATCGCCGGCGGAACCGTCCAGCAGAGCGTGCAGGTGTGAAACGGCCAGATCGGCCTGCGCATTTTCACCGAGCAAAAGCGCCTGTGACATGAGGATGGGACGATCTTTTGGATAAGCGTCGGCGGCCTTGCGCGCGGCGTCGAGGGCTTTGGAAATGTCGCGCGCCTCGCGGTAGGTGTCAATAATCATGATGCGCGCGCGGCGGTCTTCCTCGCTTCCCAGGCGCAGCATTTCTTCAAAGGTGTTGACGGCCGCCGTGTAATTGCTGGTTTCGCGATACAACTGCCCGAGTTGCTGGTACAAAATGGCCAGGGTGCGCCGGCGCGACGGCGTGAATTCGGACTCTGTCTTCACTGCCGTCACGGCGTCGGAAAGGACGCGGATGGAATCGTCGAGGCGGCCCTCGTCTTCGTAAATCGAGGCTTCGTAATAGGTCACTTCCAGGCTGTTGGGAGCGCGCTGCTTGGCGAGCAAGACGTTTTGCTCGGCCCGATCGAGTTGCTTCAACTGGCGGAAGATTTCGGCGAGGCGCAGATAATTGTCGGGATCGTCGGAATCCATTTGCGTCAGGCGCTGATATTGTTCGAGGGCTTCGGGATATTTTTCTTCGGTGAGCAGCGTTTGCGCCAGCTCTTTGTGGTGGTTGATGTCGTCGGGCTGAGCGTCGGCGGCCTTGCGATAGGCCTGCTCGGCGTTGGGCAGATCGTGGATCTGGTTGTAAGCGTCGCCGAGCAATTCCCACAGCCGGGGAGTGGGCGCGCGTTGCAAGATGGCTTGCAAGGAGGTAACCGCCTCTTGCGATTTCCCTTCGTCCAGCAAAAGCTGGGTGAGTTGCTCGACGCCGTTCTCATTAGCCGGTTCTCGCGCGAGCAGGGCTCGCAACACGGCTTCCGCTTTTTCATGTTCGTTTTGCAAGCGGTACAGGCGCGCGAGCCAGAGCGCGGCGTCCGTGTCGGTGGGATCGAGGCGAAGAATTTCGCGGTACTGGTCGGAAGCGTGCGCCAGCGTGTCGCGCTGTCCGGAGGTGTTGCTCAAATCGCCGAGGGTGCGCACGTAGATTCGCGCCAGCAGGCGCCGTGCCGGCAGATTGTCCGGGTCCCTGGCCAGGATCGAATTCGCCTCGGTCACGGCGTCGCGAATCCTCTGGGACTGGTAGTAGATTTCAGCAAGCTCGTCGCCGATTTGGCGGCTGGAGGGGTCGAGCGCGAAGGCTTTCTTCAGGAAATCAATGGCCTTGTTGGCGTCGTCCGAATGGCTGGTGACTTGAAATTCCTGCGCGTAGTAATGCCCCATCACAAAATCAAAGTAGGCTTCGGACTGCGTCGCGATTTCTTCCGGTGAAGAGGAAGTCCCGGACGGTGCCTGCGTATTCGGATTATTCTTGCCTTGCTGCGCGCCCACACGGGGTCCGCCCAAAAGTAAGAAAAGCGAAAGTACGCCGAGATACCATCCAGTTTTCATTTATTCCCCGCAAATGGGATTATCCGTCAGGCCAAGCTGCCAGTCAAAAAACATCCTGAATATGGTTTCCTCTCCGGAACCGCGCTCGCTGACGCGCGGTGGCTCAATGGGCGAGAGAAAATTACGCGGTGCAATACTACCAGTTCGTTGGATGCGCGGCACGCTGCTTGGGTTCCCAGGAAAACCGTGCCCTTAGTGCCTGAAATGGCGCACGCCGCAGAACACCATGGCCATGCCCAGCCGGTCTGCCGCGGCGATGACGTCCGCATCGCGAACCGAGCCGCCCGGCTGAATTACGGCGGTGGCGCCGGCTTTTCCTGCTCCTTCAACTCCATCGGGGAAGGGGAAAAAGGCGTCCGAAGCCACGACGCTTCCGGCAAGCGGCAATTGCGCTTTCATGACGGCAATTTTCACCGAGTCAACTCGGCTCATCTGGCCCGCGCCGATGCCCACGGTCTGTCCCGCGCGCGCGAAGACGATGGCGTTGGATTTCACGTGCTTGCAAACTTTCCAGCCGAAGAGCAGGCCCTCGATTTCCACGCGCGTGGGCACGCGGCGAGTGACGACTTTCAAATCGCCCTCGGCGAGTTCGTGGCGATCCTGCTCCTGCACCAGGATGCCGCCGGAGATGCGCTTCAGCTCGAGATCGGCTTCGCGCGCGGCGCTATCCCATGCAGGTAGATGCAGCAGGCGCAGATTTTTTTTCCCCGCGAATTTTTCGAGCGCCGCCGGGTCGTAACCCGGCGCGACGATGCATTCGACAAAAAGTTTTGCAACTTCCTCGGCCGTGGCGCCGTCGAGCGGGCGGTTGAACGCCATCACGCCGCCATACGCGGAAACTGGATCGCAGGCCAGGGCCATTATGTAGGCTTCCGCCAGCGTCTCCTGCTCCGCCGTGCCGCAGGGATTGTTGTGCTTCACGATGACGGCCGCGGGGCGGCGAAATTCCATGGCCAGCTCGAGAGCCGCTTCGAGGTCTACAAGATTGTTGTAGGAAAGCTCTTTGCCCTGGAGCTGGCGCGCCGCGGCGAGGCCTTTGGCTGCGGATCCCGCGGGAACATATAGCGCCGCGCGCTGGTGCGGATTTTCACCGTAGCGCAGCTCCTGCCGGCGCGCGTAGGCAAAGTGCAGCCGCTCGGGCAGGAGCGGTCGCTGGCCCAGCTCGATCGAACCGCTGTGTTCCGTGAGGCGCTCGAGTTCCGTCGCGATTTTTCCGTCATAGCGCGCTGTGAGCGCGAACGCCTTGCGCGCGAGTTCCAGCCGCGTCGCCAGACTCACTTCTCCGTGCGCCGTGATTTCGGCGGCGACGGCGGCGTAATCCGCAGGATCGGTAACCACGGCAACGCTCTCAAAATTTTTTGCGGCCGAGCGAACCATGGTCGGCCCGCCGATGTCGATGTTCTCGATCAATTCCTCGGGAGAAAGGTCCGGCTTCGTGGCGGTCGCCTCAAAGGGATAAAGATTCACGACGACCAGATCGATGGGCGCAATCTTGTGCTCGGCAGTCTGCGCGCGGTCGCCCGCCTCTCCACGCCGGAACAAAATACCGCCATGCACTTTGGGGTGCAACGTCTTCACGCGCCCGCCCAGCATCTCCGGCCACCCGGTCAAGTCGGAAACATCGCGCACAGCAATTCCCGCTTCGCGCAGCAGCTTGGCCGTGCCGCCCGTGGAAACAATCTCAATCCCGCGCGCAGCCAGTTGCCGCACAAATTCCGCCAGCCCAGCTTTGTCGTAGACACTCACCAGCGCGCGTTCCACAGGCACAGATTCCTCCAAAGGGTGAAAGGAAAACGCCTATTGTATGCGCCAGCGCGGGAATCGAAAAGCGGGAACTAAGCGTGATCTGATTGAATAGCGTCCGTTAATGCCGCCTCTTCCAATACCCTGGCTTTCGATTTCCATGTGCGACCGCCAGCACTTGGACTCCGGCGGGAATATTTCGATAAAAATTGCGAATGGAAATCGCTGGAGCAGAAATTTACGGGCGCCATGTTTGGCCGTTGGCCAGCGATTGGGCGCTTCTGAGATCGTAGCGATCGCCCGATTCATTTCTTCTGCAAACCTGGAAGCTACAAATTCACTTCGCAGAAAGCACCATTCGAAAGCTGCCTCGTAATCCGCAACCGCATCTTCGTGAAATCTGACTTCACCTTTCATGAGCGAGTCTGGCGGAAATCCGCTGCCGAATTTCTTCCCACGAGACTGTTTTTGACTTCCCGGAATCGAGATCAGCGATGCGCCGCGCTATCTCTTCGTCCCAAGCGCGTTCGGTGCCCTGGTCGGCGACTTCTTCCAAGCTTTCAATAAGGGAGCGAACCAGAGCTGCGCGCTCTTCCTCAGGAAGGGCGAGAGCCTTTTGTAGCAACTCGAGAGCTTGTTGAGTCATGTAGTGATTATACCTCTGGTTAGAACCTCTGGCGACGCTTCCACGTGTTGTCCATTTCAATTCCAAGCCCGTGCCGTTACACTCTTCGTCCATCGTTTGGAGGGTTCATGTCTTTTGTGGACATACTGCTGGGAAAGCCGCTGGCGACATCCGACGAGCGGGCCGAGCAGATCGGGGCCGTCGCGGGGATTCCAATCTTTGGGCTGGATGCGTTGAGTTCGGCGGCGTACGGGCCGGAGGCGGCGCTGACGCTGCTCATTCCGCTGGGAGCGGCGGGGGTGGCGTACATCGTGCCGGTGAGCGCCAGCATTATTGTGTTGCTGGCGATCGTGTATTTTTCTTACCGGCAGACCATCGCGGCCTATCCCGGCGGGGGCGGGTCTTACACGGTGGCGTCGGAAAATCTGGGGAGATATCCAGGCCTCTTGGCCGCGGCGGCGCTGATGCTTGATTACGTGCTGACGGCGGCTGTGGGAATTTCGGCGGGCGTGGGCGCGCTGGTTTCCGCGGTGCCGCAGCTTCAGCCGCACACGCTGGCGCTTTGCCTGGGCATCCTGGTGATCGTCACGATCGTGAATCTGCGCGGCGTTCGGGAGGCGGGCGTTTTTTTCATGATTCCGACGTACGCGTTTCTGGGATCGATGCTGTGCGCCATCCTGATCGGCGTCACAAAAACGGTATTTGCGGCGGGGCATCCGATTCCCGTGATCGCGCCGGCTGCGAGCGCGGCGACGCCTGCGACTGTGGCGGTGAGCATGTGGCTGCTGCTGCAGGTGTTCTCAAACGGGTGCACGGCCATGACGGGGGTGGAGGCCGTCAGCAACGGCGTGCGGGCGTTTCGCGAGCCGACCGTGCGCAACGCGCAGCGAACGTTGACCGTGATCATCGGCCTTCTGGCTGTTCTTCTCGCGGGCATTGCGTACCTCGTTCGCGCCTACGGCATTCAGGCCACCGATCCCGGGCTGCCCGGCTACCAGAGCGTGATTTCCCTGCTGGTCGCGGCGGTGGCGGGCCGGGGCGTGTTTTATTACTTCACGATCGGGTCCGTGTTGCTGATCCTGTCGCTTTCGGCGAATACGGCATTTGCCGATTTTCCGCGGCTGTGCAAGGCCGTGGCGCACGACGGATTTCTGCCGCACGCGTTCGGATATCGCGGACGGCGCCTGGTTTATTCGGAAGGGATTTATGTGCTGGCGGTGCTGTCCGGAATTTTGTTGATTCTGTTTCGTGGCGTGACCGACCGGCTGATCCCGCTTTTTGCCATCGGAGCATTTCTGGCGTTCACGCTGTCGCAGGCGGGAATGGTGGGCCACTGGCGCAGGAACCGGGGCCGCGGGGCGGGCCGGAGCATGCTGGTGAATGGACTGGGAGCCGTGACCACGGGCGTGACGCTGGTGGTGGTGCTCGTGGCGAAATTTACTTCGGGAGCGTGGGTGAGCGTATTGCTGATCGGCGGGATGATGTCCGCCATGATGTGGGTGCACCGGCATTACGATCAGGTCACGGAGGAAGTTCGCTGCCCACACCCGCTGCGATTCGAAAATCTCGGGCCGCTCATCGTCATCGTGCCCGTTCAGTCGTGGTCGCTGATCTCGCAGCGCGCCATGCAGTTCGCGCTGACGCTTTCGCCGGAGGTTCATGCGCTGCATGTGGGCACGGAAGAGGAAACGAGCGCGTTGCAGGACAATTGGAAACAATTGGTGGAGGAACCCGTCGCGCGAGCCGGAGGCACCCCGCCGAATCTGGTGACGCTGACGTCGCCCTACCGGCTGGTCATCAAGCCCATCCTCGATTATGTGCTGGACGTGGAAGCGAAAAATCCGGGCCGGCAAATCGCGGTAATCGTGCCGGAGCTGGTCGAGCGGCACTGGTACCACTACCCGCTGCACAACCAGCGCGCGGAATTGCTGAAGGCTTTGCTCCTCGTCAAGGGCAGCCGCAATATCGTGCTGATCAACGTGCCGTGGTACATCGAAGCCTGACGCTTTTCGTCGGGAATCAAAGACTGGGGAATTTATTCTTCAGGATTTCACGCGGGCCTTGAGACGCGCGTGATTGCCTTCGACCGTGACAATGTATTCGACTTCGTGCGCGTCCTTTTGTTTTTTGAGCTGGTCGGTTTTTTGGCGGACGAATTTCTGGAAGGTTTCCATGGTGAGGGGCTCGGTATCTTCACCCGCTTTTGCTTTCGCTTCGCGAAACGCCGCGAAGAGTAGCTCGACTTTTTTCTTCTCGTGGTCGGGATCTTCCCAGGAGACGGCAAAGGGCAGATGCACGGCGTCCGATTTTTCCGTTTTGGCGCGGCCTTTCGCCCGCTCTGCTTCAATCTCGCGGGCCGCGGCGCCGAAGTGGCGCTGCACCGTGCCCTCTTCCTTTTGCTTCATCCGTTTGCGGAAGACTTCGCGATATTTCGTATACATCTGCACCAGATTGCCGTAGCGAAATCGCTGGGTGTAGTTCATCTGCGCGCCCCGGTCGCTGTAGCGCTTTACCAGCGTTTCGATGCGCCACTCGATGTCCGCGGGCGGACGTTTCTTGCCGCCGCCGAAATATTGCTCGTACTCGATTTTCAGCTGGCGGATTTCTTTTTCGAGCTGCCCGATATCTTCGTCAATCGTTTTAGACATAGAGTGGGGGCCGCATAACCATTATGGTAGGGGCCTCCGGTAAAAGCGTCAACGCGCACACCGCGGAGTGATGCGGAACAGGCAATGTTCCAAGGGCGTTCGCGGAAGGGCCGGTTCAGCAGCGGCGCGCATCCCTCAAATTTCACCAAAAATCCTCGCCATTTTCCCCTACCAAAATCATTGCTCGTTTGGATTGCCGCTACGCAAGAGAGGCTGCAGGAATTGGCGGGCTAACTCCGTGGGGCTAAAAAGCGAAAGGGGCTCGTCTCCGAGCCCCTTTTCAGCAAAACCCCATTTCACCCCGTCCCGGACCAAGCCGGAACGCATTAACCACCCCGGGAACAATCAAAACCACTTGGCATCAGTAAGTGCAAACTGATTGCCACATTCAGAAGGCCTTCTTAAAATCTCCCAACCTACAGATACAGAAAGAGATATGCTAGTTCGATGGCCAAGAAGTGCTCCTGTAAGACCATTTTTCTACAGTTTTTCACATAATTTGGTCCCGACCGCTACTGTCTTTGGGAGAATTCAGGCCCGGACCTCGCTTTGAGCCCTCGCTTTAAGCCAGCGACGCCAAGCCCAGCGAGCAGGCCAGAAAAGGATCAGGCCCCACAGCGATAGGGTCGGGCCCCTAGACAGAACTACTTCAAGGACGTCCAAAACCCCGTCCGCAGGGCCACGATAGCCTTCGATGAAAGCGTTTCTCATGCGGAGACTGAGTTGGGAAGTGCGGATGTTCCGTTCCGCTTGAAATTCCTCCGCCAAGGTAAGATCAATCGAACTGAAGACGACGCGTTTGTTCGTGCGCGTTTGCTCTGCCTCCATACGCTCGATATCCTCGCGCACGCTCGTGATTCCATTTTCGACCTCTAGAACATCGCTGACCTTGCCCGTTCCCACTCGAAGAATGCTTGTCAGCCGGGCTTCGGCTTCTCGAGCGTTCTTGAGGCGAATACCTAAATCCTCGATTTGGGCGCTGACCTCCTCGCTCCCTTGGCGTTCCTCCTCGACGCGTCCAAGAAGCCTGAAATCCTGCAAAGTCGCGTCGTACTGCTCACTGGGGATTGCGAAATCGGCGGAAAGTGATCTTGAGGAATCCTTCGGGCTCGTGATGGTCATCGAGGCCGCGAAGCCTCCACGGGCCCTTACGATACGATCCATCGACTCGCGTGCCGCGGAAAAGTCTCTGACAGAGACGCGCAGTGACGCCGTGCGAACAATTCGCGTACCCTCCGGCAGCAGCGCGGATTGGGCGAACCTGATTGGGGGGAGGACGGCCTTCATCAACATCGGCGCGTAGTAAGACTGCGCGGGAACGGCGGACAGGCCTGTCGCGCGGCTGCTCTCAATTCCCCGCTTCGAATTGATGCTTTCAATCCGAGCAACGATCCAGAGTATTACACCCACAGCAATGAGGCCGAAGGCCATGCGTTTCAGAAAACGCGCAGAAGCGCTCCACATTGGCCAGTACATGCCGGCCCGCTCCGTGTGATCGCCCATAAGACACCTCGCAGACGCATATCCAGACAAGCTGGTTTGCGGGATCTTGCACCCAGAGTCCGGTTCATTTGCTCTCTTTATATGGAGGCCAAGGTACGGAAAAAGTTCCCAGAAAGAATTAAAGCTACGCGCCGATGGCGGCGCGGATGGCGGAGGCCAGGGTTTCGGCCCATAGCGTAACGTCCTCGGCGTGCTCGGCTTCGACCATGACGCGCGCTTTGGGTTCGGTGCCCGAGTAGCGCACCACGACTCGTCCGGCGGCGCCTAGGGCACTGGTCGCTTTATCGATCGCGGCGGAAACGAGGGGCAGGGATTCGAGGGGAGGCTTGGACTTTACTTGCACGTTCACGATGGTCTGGGGAAACACTTTCAGGCCGTGGACGAGTTCGTCGAGCGGGCCGCGCAGCGCGACGAGGCAGGCGATCTTGAGCGCGGTGAGAAGACCGTCGCCGGTGGTGGCGTCATCGAGAAAGATAATGTGGCCGGATTGCTCGCCGCCGAGGTTGGCGCCGCTGCGCAGCATTTCTTCCAGAACGTAGCGGTCGCCGACGGGCACACGCGCGAGGCTCAGGCCCTCGGCGTCGAGCACGCGCTCCAGACCCAGGTTGGCCATGGTCGTGCCGATCACGCGGCCGCCGCGCAGTTGCCCCTCCGATTTGAGATACCGCGCCGCGGCCAGCAGAACTCCGTCGCCGTCGATGTGACGCCCGCTGGCGCTGACGAACATGGCGCGATCGGCATCGCCGTCAAACGCCACGCCGAGCGCCGAGCGGGTTTCGAGGACTTTCTCCCGCAGCTTCTCCGGATGCAGCGAGCCGCAGCCATCGTTGATATTGCGCCCGTTCGGCTGATCGTGAATGGCGATGACTTTCGCGCCGAGGGAGCGGAACAGCGCGGGACCGAGCTGGCTGGCTGCACCATTGGCGCAATCGAGCACCAATTTTAATCCTTTGAGATTTGCGCCGGGGATGGCGCGCCCGCGCAGATACTCCAAATATTCTTCATCGAGCGAGAGATCGGCCGGAACAGGGACTCCGTGCGGAGCGGTTTCCCGGCCTTTGTGTCTGTGAATTTCGGTTTCGAGGTGCTCCTCGACGTCATCCGGGAATTTCATCCCGGTTGCGGCGAAAAGCTTGACGCCATTGTCATGAAAAGGATTGTGCGAGGCGGAAATTACCATCCCCGCGGAGAATTTATTCTGCCGAACCAGGCAAGCGACGCCGGGAGTGGTGATGACGCCCGCGGATAGGAACGCCACGCCGTCATCGGCGAGCCCGGCGGCAAGCTGCGTCGCGATGTGAGGCCCCGATTCGCGCGTATCCATGCCGATCAGGACGCGCGGCTTTGCGCCGATTTCCAGCAGATACTTGCCCAGCGCGCGCGCGACCCCGTAAAGGGTGGCGTCGTCCAGCGGGTACGTGCCGGGAATGCCGCGAATGCCGTCTGTGCCGAAAAGTTCCTTGGTCATGATGGTTCAGGAAGGTCGGGGCGGTCGTTTCGCCCTCTGATTTTAGAGTCTAGCACGCGCCCGGTCATCCGGCGGGAGGAGCGGGTTCGCGGCGCGGCACAAGAGTAACGTGGATTTCCGTGGGGGCGACTTGCACGACCGTGGCGCCAAACGGAGCGCCCACCATTGCAGGAGTGATTTGCAAGGTTGTGCTTCCTGGCTTCTCGTCCTTCAAATCCAGACGCAAGTTCAGATCGGCCGGAATCATCCGGCGGAGGAGAGCCGAGCGGCCGCGGACGCGAATGTGCACCAAAGTAGGCACATCCCCGGAAATCTCCAGTTGGGCGGGCATGGTGGTGAACTCCAGCGGCACCTGAAAGCCGACCTCGGAGTAGGGTTCGGAGGTGTAGGTGGCCCAGACCAGAAACGAAATGGCCAGAGCCAGAAGTTTCAAGCCGGCGTTGGCGAAAATGTACTTGCGCAGGAAACCCAACGTCTATCTCCGCACCGGAGTTCGCGCCTGAGAAACCGCCGCGGGCAAGACCATGGTCGAGCGGCGGCGCGAAACCATTTCGCGCAAGCGATCGCTCAAATCTTCGGGAGAAAGATTGGTCTCGATGGTCCCGGCGGAAGCGACCGAGATGGAGCCGGTTTCTTCGGAAGTCAGCACCACCAGGCAGTCGCTGTCTTCGGTGATTCCGATGGCGGCGCGATGGCGGGTGCCCAGTTGTTTGGAGATCATGGGATTCAAAGAGAGCGGCAGGAAGCACCCGGCCGCGGCCACGCGGGATCCCTCAATGATGGCGGCGCCATCATGCAGAGGAGAGCCGGGGCGGAAAATCGAAACCAGCAAATCATAGGAAAGCTTGGCGTCCAGCGGTATGCCGCTTTCAATATAGGTGCGCAACCCGGCCTGGCGCTCGACGACAATGAGCGCGCCGATGCGATTCTGAGAAAAAAATTCAGCGGCCATGACGATGTCATCGTACGTGCTCTTGGGATTGTGCGAAGCAAATCTCACCAGGGAAAGATTGCGGCCGGCGCGCGAAAGGGCCCTGCGGATTTCGGGTTGAAAGAGGATGATGAGAGCGATGGCCACGTACGGCAGCATGGTGGTGAGCAGCCACTCGACCATCTCCAGACGCGCCCATTGCGCGCCGCGGTAAAAAACGAAAAGCAGCGCGATGGCCACCAGCATTTGCACCGCGCGGGTCCCGCGCAAAAGTTTCAACAAATAATAAATCAAGGCCGCAATGATCAGAATGTCCAGAGCAGCCCGGAAATCCAAGCGCGACAGCGGCGTTACGGGGAGGGCGGCGGCGAGCATGGTAGTACCATCTACGGTATCTCAGCCGTGCTGTCTGGGGCAAGCCGCAGTTTGCCGCGGTTTGTCCGGATTCGGGGGTGTGCTATGTTGAAAATGGCGGGAATATGCAGATCGAAGACGTCAAAGTCACATCGCGCTCGAACCCTTCTCAACGCATCATCGCGGCAGCGATCGTCTTCGCCGTTTTGTACTTTGCCTCGGATGTGGTGGTCACCCTGCTGCTCGCCGTATTGATTGCCTATTTTCTCGATCCGGTCGTCGGCGTCTTTGAGCGAATCTATATACCGCGGGCGCTGGGCGCGCTGGTGGTGCTGCTTGCGGTCACCGCGATTTTTGCGGGCCTGGGCTATCTCGTGGTGCTGCGAGCGGATCAATTTATCGCCGACTGGCCGCGCTACAGCGCCGTCTTGCGGCACGTGACCACGGCGTTCGACAAGCAGATGGCCACGGTGGAAAAAGGAGTCGACGCGATCGCGCCGGCGGGAGAAAAAGGGCGGACGCCGCTACGCACGGTTGAGCCGCCGCCTGTGCGCGAATGGCTGCTTCGCGGAGTGGGATCGTTGTATTCCGTTCTGGTCGTAGCCACGTTCGTGCCCTTTCTGGTTTTCTTTATGCTCGCCGCTAAACGGCGCATCTGGAAGGCCACGATTGATTTATTTCCGGAGGAACATCAGGAACGCGTGCGGGGCGCGCTCGACGAAGTCAGCTTAATGCTGCGGAGTTTCGTGGCGGGCAACGCCCTCGTGGCCATCCTTCTGATGCTTTTGAGCTGGGGATTTTTCCTGATCATTCATTTGAACTATCCCTTTCTGCTGGGATGCGCCTCGGGGCTGTTCAATATTGTGCCGTACCTCGGCGCGGTTCTGGCCTGGATTCCGCCGTTCTTGATCGGCTTGGCGCAGTGGAACACGGTCGGCCCGTATTTCGGGGTTGCGGCCATGCTTACGTTTCTTCATATTGTGGGCTTGAACGTCCTGATGCCCGCGATTGTGGGGCGCCGGGTCCATTTGAATGCGCTGGCGGCCACTGCGGCCTTGTTATTCTGGGGATGGCTGTGGGGTGCGCTGGGACTAATCCTGGCCATCCCCATCATGGCGACAATCAAAGTGGTTTGCGATCATTCCGAGGGCTGGGAACGCGTGGGCCGCTGGCTCGGCGCATAGCTAGTAGTGAATTGTTTGTGGATTCTCCGGGCCTCGGGAGGGTTGAGGACGCGCGGGAAATGGGAATGCAATATGCAATCTAACCAACGCGCAATTCTGATTGTTTTGATCGCGCTCCTCGTACTCACGGGAGCCGGCCTTTTCGTGACCACCGAGTGGGGCGCCCGCACGGTCTCGACGGCCACCTCACCATTGAAAAGCGCGCACTCACCGGTGGATTTGCGGCAATTTCGCACCGCCCAATCGCTCGCTATGTTGGCCGGCACTCCGGAAGAGCAAGACCTGGCGCGCGACGTGCTCCGCAAGGCCGACCATGAAGTTGACTTCGCTTTTGCCGCGGCGCTGTACGCGGCAACGTCTCAGCCAATTCCTTCCAGCCCAGAAATCAAAGCGGTCCTTGAACGGATCTCAAAAAGCGAACAGGAAGATGCCGAGTTGAGTGCGGACGTTGCCCGCCTCACCAAACTTGTGGCCGGCGCAAAAGAGAATCAGAAAGAAGCCCTCACGCAGCAACTCGACCTCGCCAAAAGCAGGCAAGAATTGGTCGAGGATGAACTCGCCGATGCCCACCAGGATTTGGAACGGGCCGGAGGCGATCCCCAAAGCGCTGTCCAGCGCAAGGTGGATGAATACAACGCCTCGGAACAGAGTAGCGGCGGTCAACTGGATCTCAGCATCGTCGGAAGGCAGGCGAGTTCGACAGTGCCGGGCGCGAATTCGTTTCTCTCGCGTGCGCGGGCAATGTATGCGCTGGACTCGCTTGTAGGACGCTTGAACCAGGAGCAACGCGACGCGGCCGCTTCGGTCGCCAAACTAACAGGAACACATGACCAGCTCGAACAGCAACTCGAACAATCGCAGTCGCAACAGAAGAAAAAACTGTCCGACGCGGCTCCGGCAACCGCCTCCGGCGAAAGTTCGGCTAACACTCCGCTCTCTCCATCCACTCAAACCCGCGACGCAATTTCTTCCTTCAAATCGCTGACCGCGCTGCAGAAAAGAATGTCCGGCATGGACAGCCGCATCCGCAATCAGCAGGACCTCGCGGGAGTCTACGGACAGTGGAGCGCGCTGGTGGCTGCGCGCCGCCGCGATCTGCTGCACAGCCTCCTCATTTCCTTCGCCTTGATACTGGTCATTGGCCTGGGGGTGCTGCTGGCGACGTACCTTCTGGAGCGCATGTTCGCGCGGGTGGAACCTGATCAACAGAAACTGCTGACCTTGCGCTCGGTGGCGCACATTGTCACGCGCGCGGCGGGCGCCGTTCTGGTTCTGCTGATTATTTTCGGGATGCCCAGCCAATTGGCGACGGTTCTGGCCCTGGCCGGCGCCGGGCTCACCGTGGCGATGAAGGATTTTATCGTCGGATTTTTCGGCTGGTTCGTGCTCATGGGGAAAAACGGAATTCGCCACGGCGATTGGGTGGAAATCAACGGGGTGAGCGGCGAAGTCGTCGAAGTCGGACTGTTCCACACGGTGGTGCTCGAAACCGGCAATTGGAACGACGCCGGGCATCCCACGGGACGCCGCGTGACGTTCGTGAACAGCTACGCCATCGAAGGCCACTACTTCAATTTCTCGACGTCCGGCCAGTGGCTTTGGGATGAATTGCTGCTCGCCCTGCCGGTGGATCAGGACCCGTATCCCATCGCCAATGAGATTCAGAAGATCGTGACGGCGGAAACCGAAGCGAACGCGCGCCTTGCCGAACAGGAATGGGGACAGATGGGAAGCGCCCGCGGAGTTCGGCCGTTTTCAGCCGGCCCCGCGATCAGCGTTCGGCCGTCCGGCATGGGATTTGAAATTGCGGTGCGCTACGTGACTCGCGCGAACGAGCGTCACCAGCAGCGGGGCAAGCTCTATTACGCGATTGTGGAGTTGCTGCGACGCAAAAATATTCCTCAGTCCGCGGCGCAGGTATCGCCGGGACCCTCCGCAGCCGCCGCGACGTAGTAGGACGGGGTTTAGCCTGTCGGGTTTTCTTTTGCCGTCCATCGAAGAGCCACAGGCTGAAGAGTCTGTGTGAGAACTAGCCTTGACGCGTCTCTTATACTGCACGAGAGGGGAGACGCGATGGGGAAATTTTTGGATTACAATCCGGATCAGGCGTATTTGCTTCCTCCGAGTGTGGG
>Ga0210409_10000804_pt1 | contig 45816 bp, 34 predicted proteins | sample IncBWH17MmetaG_FD_161649 | JGI IMG/M metagenome (GOLD analysis project Ga0210409, IMG submission 161649) | Forest soil microbial communities from Barre Woods Harvard Forest LTER site, Petersham, Massachusetts, United States - Inc-BW-H-17-M | ecosystem: Environmental > Terrestrial > Soil >... | reverse complement strand
AAGTCCTCCCCGAGCGCGTAACCATCCTCGCCGAAACCGCGATGCACCCCAACGAGATCGACGTAGCCGAAGCCCGTCAGGAGCTTCAGGAGGGCGAAAAGCTCTGGAACGAAGCTGGCGACGACGGCGAAAAGTACGACGAAGCCAACGCCATCACCCGCCAGGCCGAAGAGAAGATCGCCTCAGCCGAAGGCAAGAGCACCTAACCAATTCCGTATCCCAAAACTAAAAAGACCGCCTTATCTAAGGCGGCCTTTTTATGTTCAAAATCCTAATCTCACCAATCCCGTCCACTATGCGGAATCCGACCGCAATCGCCTTCCATCAGATAGCAACGCAACAATCCGCTGACCACGGCGAGCGCCGCCCCGCCAATCATGAAGCCCACTCCCGCAGTAATCATCCCTACAAAATAGGGAAACAGAAAGATGACGACGCCCACGTACATCAATATCGTGAGCAGCATACGCATCGCGCTCTTCGACATGACTGGCCTCCTGACGTCTTTGCACAAGATATTACGCCACAACCTCCCATTTATTCATCAAAAATCTCTCGTTCTGCAAACTCCTCCGCGCTCTGCTATCGTGAGTCGGTGAAGCACCTTTTTCTCAACATCACGCTGCTCGTTTGCACGCCGGTTCTCTTAGCCCAGTCTCCCCAGCCGCCCAGCCCCTCCGCAAACGTCACCCGTCAGGTCGCAAAAGTCCACGCCGCCAACAAGGCCGCCCACTCCCCGTCCTACCAGCCCACATGGACTTCGCTCTCCCGCTATCAGGCCCCTGACTGGTTCCGCGACGCCAAGTTCGGAATCTTCATCCACTGGGGCATCTACTCCGTCCCCGCCTTCGCCAACGAGTGGTACTCCCGCAACATGTACGTCCCCGGCGACCCCGCCTTCCAGCACCACGTAGCCACCTTCGGCTCGCAATCCCAATTCGGCTACAAAGACTTCATTCCCATGTTCCACGCCGAGCACTTCAACCCCAGTGGCTGGGTCAGCCTCTTCGCCCGTGCCGGCGCCAAATACGTCGTCCCCGTAGCCGAGCACAGCGACGGCTTCCCCATGTACGACTCCGACATGACCACTTGGGACGCCGCCCGCCTCGGCCCGCACCGCGACATCGTCGGCGAGCTCGAAGACGCCACCCGCGCCCGCGGCCTCCACTTCGGCGTCTCCTCCCACCGCGCCGAGCACTGGTGGTGGTACGGCCTCGGCCGCACCTTCCCCTCCGACGTCCAGGACCCCGCCAACGCCGGCCTCTACGGCCCCGCCATGCCCATGTCCCTGCCCAACCCCGACGGCACCACCAACACAGCCTACCCCGACCCGGAACACCTCGAGCGCTGGCTCCCGCCCAACCAGGCCTACATCGACGATTGGCTAGCCCGCTCCACCGAGCTCGTCGACAAGTACCACCCCGACTTCTTCTACTTCGACTGGTGGATCGGCCAGCCCACCTTCCAGCCGGCGCTCCAGCAGTTTGCCGCCTACTACTACAACACCTACGCCCGCCGAAACGGCAACCACCGCAACAACCACAACCTCAACCCCGTCCTCACCTACAAAGAGGAGGACATGCCCGCCAACGTCGGCACCCTGGACATCGAACGCGGCAAGCTCGACACCGTTCGCCTCCTTCCTTGGCAGACCGACACGTCGATCTCCATCCACTCCTGGGGCTACGTCGAAAACGATGAGTACCGTACTGCTAAATCCCTCATCCACCAGCTCATCGACACCGTCAGCAAAAACGGAAATCTGCTCCTAAACGTAGGCCCCAAAGCCGACGGCACCATCCCCGACCAGGCCCGCACCGTCCTCCTTCAAATAGGCGACTGGATGCGCGTCAACGGCGAATCCATCTACAACACCCGCCCGTTTAGCGTCTTCGGCGAAGGCCCCACCAAGGCCCCCAGCAACTCCACCGAAAAAGACCACGACATCCAGACCTATACCGCCGACGACATCCGCTATACCATCGCAACGCCCATCGCGGGCCAACCCACCACCCTCTACGCCACCGCTCTCGGCTGGCCGACCGACGGCAAGCTGATCCTCAAAACCCTCTACACAGCCAACCCCTACCTCACCGCTCCCATCTGCTCCATCAACCTCCTGGGAGCGTCCCAAACGCTCACCTACGAGCAACACCCATTCGGCCTCGTCATCACCCTGCCGCCCACAGCACCCAACGACATCGCCTACGTCTTCCGCATCCGCACCTGTCCGCCCCCCGCCGCAGCAACATCATCCCCGTCAAAAACTCATCCCAAAAAGAAGCATCGCGTCCACCACCACGACGAAGACGATGATGTCGACTGCTGCACTCACATCGGCTAAGCAACCTCGACTCACCGACTTTCAGTCTTGCCCTATATTTGCTTATTGCCCGTTGTCCTTTGCCGTTGTCCTTGTCGTTGTTCGTTTTACGTCGTCATTCTGACCCTGAGCGCAGTCGAATGGGGAAGAATCCCTGTATTTTGCTTTTGCTCTTGCTGTTGTTCTTGTTTCGCCTTCTTCCGTCGGCAAACTGTGGAAAAATCTTGTCAAGCCCCTTACCTAGCTAACCAACGCAAAATCAATAAGATCCATTTGCAAAATAGTTTTGTTCCATCCGCTATAATTGAGTTAAAGATCAAGAAAAGGCTCCGGCAATCCGGAGCCTTTTTCTTTTTGGTCGATAACCCTTTTAGAAAGACGATTTTACCTGTAACCCGTTTAGAATGACGAATTTGAGAAAGGTGTGAAGGCTATGTCATTGAATATAAAATACTTACCGGAAAGATATCCGGGGGGTAGGATAGGCATGAGATCGATAATCGACCATCAGTGAAAGGGGTAATCGTTACGGAATTACTTGGCGAATAGTTGCCCAATATCGACAAATGCCTTGAACTCAAGAGCATTGCCTGCAGGGTCAAGGAAGAACATCGTGGCCTGCTCCCCGACCTCTCCCTTAAAGCGAATATAAGGCTCAATGATGAAGGAAATGCCCGCATTACGCAGGCGAGCAGCAAGCGCCTCCCAGGTCTCCATGGGTAACACCACACCGAAGTGCGGAATCGGTACATCATGGCCGTCGACTGGATTGTGATGCGCGGGAGCGCCGGAGGATGGTTTGAGATGTGCAACGATCTGATGGCCAAAGAGATCGAAATCGATCCATCGTGCAGAACTGCGGCCTTCGGGGCAACCGAGCGTCGAGCCGTAGAAGGCGCGAGCTGCATCAAGATCATCGACTGGAAAGGCAATATGGAAAGGAGTAAGCGCCTGACTGCTCATTCCATCATCATACGACGCAGGCGGTGTACGTATCAGGTGTGAGTAAGCGGCTCCGGCTTATTTGGTAGTTTCAGAGGGCAGATGGACAACAAAGTCGGTGTTGCCCTTCTGTGACGTAAAGTGAATGGTTCCACCATACTGCTCAACAATGCGATGTACGATTCCTAGTCCAAGTCCTGTACCGACACCAACGGGTTTGGTGGTGTAGAAGGGATCAAAGATGTGCGTCTGAATATCGAGCGGAATGCCACTGCCATTATCACTGATGCGAACGCATAAGTTTGTTCCTTGATCCTTACCGGAGATCGTTTTCTCCGCCCATGTACTGATTCCGATTCGGCCATGTTGGGGAACGGCGTCTATGGCATTGTCGAGCAAGTTAGTCCATATCTGATTGAGTCCGGAGCAATCAGAATGTAGGAGAGGGAGATCGGGGGCAAAATCTTTTTCAACGACGATTTCTTTTTCGCGCAGTTTATGAGCGAGGATGACAAGGGTTGCGTGAATACTATTGTTAATATCGACGGTCTGTTTTTGCCCCTTACCTTCATATGCATAAGATTTAACGGCATGGACAAGATCGGAAACACGACCAATACTCTCTTCGATAGTACTTACTAGCTGCATGCTAGAGACAAGAGCATCAAGCCAGTTGAGCGCATCCGAAAAACTCGGTCCTGGAAACTGGCTGCGTGCACATTCGAGTTCATGCGCATTCAGTCCAACCGATACAAGCGTGGGTGCCATCTTCCAGGCGTTGTCGATTTTTGCTGCTTCCATCCATTCGGCTAGCTTCTCTTCGGCATCACTTTGCTCGAGTGAGTTCATCAGGATGGGCTGCTTGACGGCAAGTGCGTGTTCTTGCAACTCGAACATGCACTGCTTCTGCTCCTCCGTCAGAGTTATACGGCTAAATTTCGCAGTGAGTTCGTGCATTCGCAACAGATTCTCCCTGAGTTGCGATGCTGCACGACGGGCGGCTGCGCCCGGGTTATTTAGTTCATGCATCAGGCCTGCCGCGAGTGTGCCGAGCGAGGCCATCTTCTCTTGTTGGATGGTAATGCTTTGTAGCTTCTGGAACCGCAAGGCCATATTTCCAAGGATGGCTTTACGAACGTCTGGGCAGCTCGTCATCAAGTGCCAGAACTGCTCTTCGTCGAACTGCACCAGATGGCAAGGTACAGTTGCCTGGAGGCTGGCAATGTTGGGAATATTGGACAGCAGGGGCAGTTCGCCGAAGGCATTCCCGCTGGGCATCGTGGCTATCGTTACCTCGTGATTGTCGGGAAGGCGCTGAAAAAGCCTAAGTTCGCCTTCGAGCAGAATCCAGAAAAAATGAGCGACATCGCCTTGTCGAGCGAGGATATCGCCCGCTTCGAGATGGATATCCTGCACTCCGCCCAAGCAGAGAATCTCTTCATCTTTCAGCGACGACAAGATTGGAACTGTGCGCAATTGTGCGAAGAGAGTCTCGTTCATGGGCTCGGTGTTATTGGTCTGGATATCTTGCGATTGTTGGCTCATCACTGTTCTGGGGTATCTGCCTTTCAAAGCGTTGCAAGGTACTGATGGACAAACTGGATTGCTATCGAGCCTTCACCAACAGCGGAAGCGCATCGTTTCACTGAGTTATATCGAACGTCTCCAGCGACGAAGACACCGGGAGCGCTGGTTTCAAGTAAGTAAGGCTCGCGGTCCAGATTCCATGCGCCTGGAGCTTTTGCTTTAAGGTCGGGACCAGCAAGAACAAAGCCCTTGTTATCGCAAACAATCTGCTTAGGCAGCCAGTCTGTCTTTGGGGCGGCGCCGATGAAGATGAACAATGAACTCGCCGGTCGCGTCTCTTCGCCTTGTGGAGTATTGAGCGTCAAGCTCTCGAGATGGCCATTTCCCGTAAGAGAAAGAATTTCGGTGCAGGTCTCTACAACAATATTTGGAGTGGATTCGATCTGATCGATCAGGTACTTCGACATGCTCTTTTGCAGGGAATCGCCACGTACCAGCATGTGCACCTTCGCAGCGTATCGGGAAAAGTGCATGGCGGCCTGTCCTGCGGAGTTGGCACCGCCCACGATATATACGGTCTCGCCCGCGCAGGAGATGGCTTCGGTAAGGGCAGCGCCGTAGTAGACGCCTGCGCCGCTGAGCCGATCGGCTCCGGGCACGTCGAGTTTGCAATAGGAAACTCCTGTGGCGATGAGGCAAACATGGCAGGTGATTTCGCTGCCATCTTTCATCTCTGCGATGAGGTATTGGTTCTCCGATCGCAGTGAGACGACTTGTTGCATGAGAAACTCAGCGCCCAGTCTGCTGGCTTGTAGATAGGCTCGTTTGGCCAACTCCTCACCGCTGAGACCGGCAGGGAAGCCGAGGTAGTTTTCAATCTTTGAGCTTGAGCCAGCTTGCCCGCCCGGTGCGTTCGGCTCGACGATGAGCGTTCGCAGGCCTTCTGAGGCGCCATAGACGCCCGCGGCCAGGCCGGCTGGACCTGCGCCCACAACTACGACGTCGTAGAACTTCTGTTGGGCCTGTGTGGAAAGACCCACTCTTCCGGCTAGATCGATTGAAGTAGGTTGTTCCAGCGCTGTGCCATCGCTGAACATGACCACTGGAAGTTTTGCGTTATCTAAGCCCTTTTCCTTGAGGAGTGCCCGAGCTTCCGGGTTGTCTTCTGCGTTCAGCCACTGATAAGGAATGCGGTTGCGGGAGAGGAATTCTCTAATCTCGTGATCCAACGCCGACCACCGCACTCCTACAATCCGAATACCTTCAAAAGGAGGCTTGTAGCCCTGCTTCCACGCTTCGAGCAGGTCGTCCAACACGGGATAGAGCTTTTCCTCCGGCGGGTCCCATGGTTTGTTGAGGTAATAGTGAATTTTGGCGGAGTTGATGGCTCGAATGGCGGCCTCAGTGTCAGCATAGGCCGTCAACAGGACTCGCTTGGCGTCAGGGTAGATTGTGAGGGCCTGCTGGAGAAAATCCACGCCAGTCATCCCCGGCATGCGTTGGTCGGAGAGGAAAAGAGCGACGATGTCGTTGCGTTCTTTCAACTGGTGGCAGATATCTAGCGCGGCCGCCCCAGATGCGGCGCGAACTATGCGATAGTCCTGGCCATAGTTACGGCGCAAGTCCTGGACTACAGCTTCAAGCACGCTGACGTCGTCATCGATTGCAAGCAGAATAGGCTTCGGCATACCCTAGTTATACTTCGCGAACACTTATTTAGACACAGCCCTCATGAGATTCGATTGTGCCTAAGGGGCCAAGGGTTCACAAACATATCATATTGATTGCCGAAGGTCCGGCGGGAGATACCACTTTGAGTCGAATTGTCCGAATTGCAGACATATCTGGCGATGATCGTCCATCTGCCGATGAGAAGAGTGACGGGGCGAAAGATCCCGTGGCAGGGGACAAGATATCTATGAATCGACTTATTCTTGCAGATAATCAGGCAATCTTCAGGGCAGGTGCTGCACGTGTTCTCGCAATGGAAGACGACATGCGCATTGTTGCGCAATGTGAAGATATGGCGAAACTATTAACCGCAATCGACGGGTTTCGAGGTTCGATTGTTCTTCTCTCTTCGAGTCTTTGTCCCGATTTACCGGCTCTGCTGCGTAAATCGCGGGTGCTTGGAAGCCATGTCATTCTGGTCGCTGAAAACTCTGAGCAGATCGCCGACGACATTGCTTCGCAATTGAATGGCATCGTCTCTCGTAATGTCGCAGGGACGGACTTGGTAGATTGTGTTCGGCGGGTTGCCCGCGGACAACGTTGGGTTCAACGGGCGAATGTGACCATGATGCAGGCAGCCGACAGTGTGGGTGCGAATGTTCGAGACCGCTTGACGCCGAAGGAGATGCAGATTGTTGCGTTGATCGTTCAGGGCTGCAAAAACAAAGAGATTGCGATCCAGCTAGCCACCAAGGAGCAGGTGATCAAGAATTATCTTCGGAGCATTTACGACAAGACCGGAGTTTCAGATCGGCTTGAACTGGCGCTGTTTACAATCCATCATCGTGTGCTGGCAGAGGCGGCGGCCAAGGCTGGAAATCTGATCCAAATGAAGACGGCATAGAACAGGGCATCCTGTATTGGATGCCCTTCTATTAACCTACATTCCCATGAGATCGGATTGCTTCTCGGCGGGGATGCCTGCGTGCCCAACCCTCTCGGCGATGCTCTTGGCTTGAGTGAAGAGCAATAGGTAGTCAGGGCCCCCAGCTTTGGAGTCCGTTCCGCTCATATTGAAGCCCCCGAAGGGGTGCGCGCCGACCATGGCACCGGTGCATTTGCGGTTCAGATAGAGATTGCCGACGTGAAACTCCTCGCGTGCGCGGTTGAGCTTCTCGGGCGAACTGGAATAGATGGCTCCTGTAAGGCCGTATTCGGTGTTGTTGGCGATGGCAAGAGCCTCGTCGAAGGTATTGGATTTGATAACTGCGAGTACGGGCCCGAAGATCTCTTCGAGAGCGATGCGAGCCGTAGGAGCAACGTCTGCAATGACCGTTGGTGCGATGTAATAGCCTCCTTCAGGCGTTTCGATCGCGTGGCCACCATTGAGCACTGTGCCTTCGTTCTTTCCGATCTCGATATAACCAAGTACTTTGCGGTAGGATCGCTCGCTGATGACGGGGCCTGTATAGAAGTTCTGTGCCGGATCGCCTGTCGCTATCTTCGATACGCGTTCCTGCAGACGGTCGCAGAAGACGTCGTAGATGCTGGCGTCCACGATTGCCCTGGAACAGGCCGAGCACTTCTGTCCGTTGAAGCCGAAGGCGCTGGCAACGACGCCCTCGATGGCTGCGTCGAGATCGCAATCGCCGTCGACGATGATTGAATCTTTTCCACCCATCTCGAGGATCGTGCGCTTGATGAAAATCTGACCGGGACGGGTTTTGGCTGCGCTTTCGTGAATCTCCAGACCGACAGCTTTGGAACCCGTAAATGCGACAAAACGTGTCTGTGGATGCGCGACAATTGCGCTGCCGAAGCCAGGGCCTTCTCCCACGCAGAGGTTGACTACACCGTCGGGCAGACCAGCCTCTTCGAGTAGGTTCATGAATTTGGCTGCAATCGTGGGAGCATCGACTGACGGTTTCAGAATTACCGTATTTCCGCAGACGATGGAGGCAGCAGTCATTCCGGCCATTATGGCAAAAGGGAAGTTCCACGGTGGAATGACCGCGCCTACGCCAAGCGGGACATAGCGAAGCTGGTTGCGCTCGCCGGGGAACTGGATGGGCGTGGTCGCTTCGTTCAACCGCAACGCTTCGCGGCCATAGAATTCAAGAAAATCGATGGTTTCGCCTACGTCGGCATCGGCTTCGGCCCAGTTCTTGCCTACCTCGTAGGTAAGCCAGGCGCAGAACTCGAACTTACGCTCGCGGATAAGGTCTGCGGTGCGGAACAACAGGGCAACGCGTTCTTCCACAGGGGTGCGGCTCCATGGAAGGAAAGCAGCTTGGGCTGCTTGCATTGCGTCCTCAGCATGTTCCGCTTCTGCTTTCTGGTGAACACCGATTATCTGCGAGGGGCGGGCAGGATTTGTAGAGAGGATCTTTTCAGATGTTTGAAGCCGTTTGCCTCCGATTACGAGATCGTATTCGCGGCCAAGATTGTTTTCTACTTCGCTGAGCGCCGCCAACATGGCCCGCTTATTCTCCGAGGCGGTAAAGTCGACAAACTCCTCGTTAGCGAACGGAGTTTGAGATGTGCGAACGGTGACGGAAGGAAAGGGATTTGCAATAGCCATAACGGGTCGATTCTAGCGCGAGCCGATGATTCTCGTCGCTGCTTGTGGTGGGTTGATCTACTCGGCTGTCTTAGATGCGGTGAGGATGGACAGACGATTCTTATCGAAGTAACTAGCCGTCTACAGTGAGCTTTTCGGTAGCCTCAGACATCTTGGCCGTACGGTCAAGCTTATCCCAATTGAATGGCTTGCCGTCGATTGCCCGCTTCACGGTTTTGAGCAGAACGACTGAGAAAAGCTGTCTGTAGGTAAAGCGCTGAATCCAAATATGAACCAGCAGCCAAGCGTCGCCTTTGCTGGCGGCGTGCTTCCGTTCCAATGCGAAGGCAAGGGCAGAGGCCGCAAAGTCGATGAGCAGGAAGGCGAGAAAGAAACTAAGCAGTTTATGGAAGCTGTCCGCCGAGGCAGTCTCCGGATGAAAATGCTTGTCGATAAAGTAGTGCAAGACTCCGGCGAAGAACATCAGGTCTATGAGGGGTGAGACCAGAGGCAACAGTATCTGGAAGATCAGAATATTGGGTAGTGCGAAGAAGCCCATGGCTCTGTGCTTCGAGAATGCTCCCTTATGTTTGAATATCGCCTGCAGGATGCCGAAAGACCAGCGGAAACGTTGGCGCATCAAGCCGTCTGCACTGACGGGAGCCTCGGTGAAGGCTAGCGCCTGATCTTCGTAGATGACGGAGTAACCCTGCTCCAGTAGATTCATGGTCAGGTCGGCATCCTCGGCCACCGTGTTGGGGTGGTATCCATCGCCCGCTTTTACCGAAGCTGTACGCCACGCGCCGATGGCGCCAGGAACCACGACGACGACATCGAAGAGATCGAGGGCGCGACGCTCGAAGTTCTGGCTCGTGATGTACTCGAGCGCCTGCCAGCGGGTCCACAGATTGACTCGATTGCCGACCTTGGCATTACCCGCTACGGCTCCAATTTTGGGGTTGGCGAAGTGAGGAACCAGGCGCGCAATTGCATCGTGGGCAATAACGGTATCGGCATCGATGCCGACGTAAATCTCTTCCTCGAAGCGCTGAAGGGCAAAGTTGAGTGCTTCAGCTTTGCCAGCATTAGGTTTGGTCAGTACGGTGAGTCTGCCGGAGGCGATGTCTGCCGGGTAGGCTTCGCGTGCGATGTCGTGGGTCCTGTCGGTAGAGCCATCGTCGATCACGATGATGCGGATATTTTTGTAGGTCGACATCATGACGGACCGGATAGTCCGAACGATCACTTTTTCCTCGTTGTAAGCAGGAATCAGAACCGCGACTCGAGGCGCATATTCTGGCGTGGCGTAGTTTTTCCTGGTACGTACACGGTCAATGATCGCGCAGATTCCGATGATGATGAGGCGGCCGCTCATCAGGATGTCGCCAATAAAGAAGACACCCACAACGAAGTGATTGAAGAAGCTGATGAAGAAGAAGGCGAGAGAATCTGCTCGAGCCTGCCACCTTTGCTGGGGGGTCAGCGGAGGCATTACTTGATCGCGCGTTTTGCCTACTAGCTGGGATACCGGCACGATTTGGTATCCACGTGTGCGCAGAGCCTCAATCAACACAGGAAGCGCCGCGATGGTGGCGGATCGATCTCCCCCCCCATCGTGCAGAAGGATGACAGAGCCTTTATTCCACGGATGCGTCTCCATGTCGGAGATCTGTTTGAAGACACTGGCTGTGATCTCTTCGGGAGATTTGCGAGGGTGCTCATCCCAGTCGTTAGTGTCGATTTTGTTTCCAATGATTACGTAGCCCAGACCCTGGGTATGGTCTACGGGAGCAGCCTGATCATTGGTATCTGGTTCCTGATCGATTGAGTAGGGCGGCCTGAAATAGAGAGGCTGCACACCGAGTTTGGAGGCGAACAGCCTTTCGGTGAGATTCAATTGCAGATCGACTTGCGTTCCTGATACCTCGCTGATGTCGGGATGAGTAAAGGTGTGATTTCCAATCTCATGCCCTTCGCGATACACCCGCTGCATCAACCCGACATTGTTCTGAGCGGTCTCTCCGATCATGAAGAATGTACCGTGCACACCATACCGCTTGAGGATATCGAGGATACGAGGAGTCCATACTGGATCTGGCCCGTCATCGAAGCTCAGAGCTACTTCCTTCGGGTGATAACCATACTGGGTGACGGTGTAGGAGAGGGGGTAAGAACTCATCGATTCTTGCGTGACCATGCGATAGTCAACAGGAATGGAGTCGTCGTCGTCCATGGTGACGACTCGCTCACCTGATTGTGGCTTGCGCGTTACGCGCAAGATATCTCCTTGGCCTTCGGTGTCCACGTCGTAGCCGGGCTCAACCTTTGCCAGGTCTTTGGCCGGATCAGACCGCATCGGCGAGTCCCATATCTTCCACAAGGAGTTGTCTTCAGAGCCGAGTCGCCACAGTGCGTAGGTTTGTATACCCAGAGCTCGCGCTGCCCTCATCTCATTTAGTACAGTGACGGCATCAAGAAACCACACCTGGTGCCGAACGTGGGCATCTTCGTCGTCGTAGGCGAAGTGAACGTTCAGAGAATCGTCGTCCAGATCTATCTGAGATTCTGAGTCAGCCGCAGCCTGCCAGGCTTCCTGAGTAGACAGGTTTTGCGTGTTCAGTACCTTTTCAGATGCGGGCCGTTTACGGCCTTTCTTGACAGGCGACGGCAAAACCGTGGTCCAGTCGTAGCCATAGCTGCCTATCGAGCAAATAATTTTTTCTTTTGGAACGACCTTGAGAACATTTTTCAGATTGCTAATGAACCAGTCCTGTGACGCGATCGGCCCCGGACCACTTTCGGTCTGGTGCTCGTCATAGTTCATCAGGAGCAGGCCATCGGAGTGGTCCGCGATGTACTTCAGGTCGTAGTCGTCATCGCCAACGGGAGTATTTACATATAGGCGCAGATTGCGCGGATGAAAATCGTTGTAGAGTGACGTAATCAGAGCCTTGTAGCCAGGCTGAGCTGACGTAGGAATCTCTTCGAAATCCAATGACAGGCCGCGATAGGATGGATTGGCCTCAAGGAAAGTGTCTATCTGTTTGAGGAAAGTGGCCCGAGCGGTTTCGTTAGACAGAAAGTTTCCCACCTCTGGCATAAAGACCCCTTTGACGGGGTCAAAGTTATTGACCAGGGGAAAGACTTCGGTATCGACATGGTTCACCGCGATGGTGCGGGCGACCTTATCTGCCATGTCCACGCCGTGCACTCCCGCGTTATCAATAACCGCGAAGGGACGGTTGTCGCTCGTATACGAGGTTAGGCTGCCATCAGGCGTAACGACATGTAGCCACTCAGGAAAGAGCAGGTCAATTTGCTTGATATGCTGCTTTAGCGAGGAGTAGCTGGCCGCATCCCAGTCGACGTAGTATGCTGCCCGCAGGCCTTCGCCGGAGTTCAGCGGAACGTCTGACGGCTTCAAATCAGTCTTGCGATGTGCAGACCGATGCAGCTTCTGCCCTGGCTTTAGAGTGGGCTGGTTTGCTAATGTATGGAAATTGCGCTTCTGGGTTTGCAGCAAAAGTTCCGGCAGCGGCTTCATGCGAAGCAGACCAACAAGGAATATGGTGACGAGCACAAATCCAAAGAGGGCCAAGACATCCAGGATTCGTCGCAGTCGCTTCCAACGCTTGCGTTGCGGGTCGTAAAAAATTTGTCTGTTCATCAAAAACTAGCGACCGTGCGCAGGTGCGACTTATTCTATGGTATATGGCGGACTCACCCTAGTCAACGCGCTGGGGAGGAATGGCATTGCCCGCAGTATGATGCAATTAAATGATCAACAAACGACGGCAGATAGAACTGTGCGCGGCATCGGCACTGGCGCTTGGGCTTGCCCTGCGCATCTGGTTTATCTCTCATGTTGCACGGATTGCCGGTGACACTCTTATCTATGGAGATATCGCCAAAAATTGGCTGGAACACGGCGTCTACGGCTTCTCTCAGTCCGCTGCTGGACCCGTTCCAACCCTGATTCGTCTGCCGGGATATCCTCTTTTCCTTGCGTTCAGCTTTCGCCTCTTCGGCGTCGAACACTACACCGCTGTAATGTATGTCCAGGTTGCCATCGATTTGCTGACTTGTCTGCTTGTAGCTGCTCTTGCAGGCCGGTTATTTGGGCGTCGAGTTGGACTGGCGGCTCTTTGGCTTGCGGCGTTATGTCCTTTTACGGCGAGTTATGTCTCCGCGCCGCTCACGGAGACTCTAAGTCTTGCTTGTGTCGCGCTTACCTTCTATGGTCTTGAGCGGTGGCGAGCAGCAGAGTTAGGCGTCAACACCTGGCTATGGGTAACTTCCGCGGCAATGGCTTATGGGGTTTTGCTGAGACCGGAGCAGGGCTTGCTAGCCGCCGCAGTGATTCCTGCGATGTTTTGGGCGGTTCTGCGATCACAATCCTCGACGGGATCATTTATCGTCCGATCGCTCAGGCCCGTGGTTCTCGCGGCTGTCTGTGTCGTGTTGCCGCTTGCACCCTGGACTCTACGGAATTGGAGTACATTTCATGTCTTTCAGCCGCTCGCGCCCCGTTATGCGACTGATCCAGGAGAGACTGTCCCGCTGGGTTTTCAACGCTGGTTTCGAACCTGGGCGATCGACTTTGCCTCGACCGAAGATGTGTATTGGAACTATAACGGTGCTTCCATCGATATCGCCGATCTTCCCTCACGCGCTTTTGACTCGAACGATCAGTACAGTCGCACCGAGGTTCTTTTACACGAGTACAACGAGACCGATAACGCCTCGCCCAGCCTGGACACCCGTTTTGACTCCCTCGCGCAGGAGCGCATTCATGCTGATCCCCTTCGCTATTATCTTGCATTGCCGATAGCTCGATTGTTGAACATGGCTTTCCGGCCGCGAACCGAGATGTTCCCGATCGAACTGGAGTGGTGGAAGTGGCACGAACACCCAAAACAGACGGCCTTTGCTACTGCTTATGCCGCTCTCAACATGGCCTATTTTATATTGGCAGGCATGGGACTTTGGCGCTGGCGTCGGCGTGGTTGGGGGCCGAGTCCGTTGGTGGCATGGTCAATGATTTGGTTCGTCGTTTTGAGATGCGCTCTGTTGCTAACGCTCGATAACTCGGAGCCGCGCTACACTCTCGAACTATATCCGGTAATACTTGTGTGGTCCGCGGCGGTCTTTGCTCGGTTCAAACACGGTGCAAATTCGATCACTTTGTAAGTAGAGGAGTTACGAACGGCAGCAGATTACCAGCTACCACTTTATTGCCGCTGGCTGTGGCGTGGGTGCGATCTGGCTGCATCATTCCATCAACGCCGAAGACGCCCTTCAGGAGGAATGGAAGCATCGGTACGTGATATTTCTGCGCTAATAGCGAATAAGTGGCGTTGAATTGCTTGATGTAATCGGGTCCGTAGTCAGGCGGGAGTGTAATTCCTGCCAATACTATCTTCGTTCCACTCGACTTAAGGGATTGCAATATCTTATCGAGATTGGCGCGAGTGTCTTCGATTCGTAATCCGCGGAGGCCATCATTGCCGCCGAACTCCACAATAACGACAGCAGGTTTCATCGCGATGATGTTGTTCACGCGCTCAAGGCCGTCCTTGGTTGTGTTTCCGCTGATTCCGGCATTTACAACACGATATTTATAGCCGCGCGAATCGAGTTCGGCCTGTAGGTAGTCTGGGTAAGTCTGTCCTGCCTCGGTACCATAGCCTGCGGTCAGACTGTCGCCGAAGCTGACGATCAGGGGGCGCTTGTCTTGAGAGTTGTTTACGGGCTCGATTCTTGGGGGGGCGGTGGTACTCGATGCATCTGTTTTCGCAAGATCGCTTGTCCTCGAATCGATGGTCGATGATTCCTTCGAGGCGCGGTCTGTTTTGCACCCGTTCAGGTATAGGACACTAGCCGCTACTATAAGAACAACTCCAAATTGCCGCATCTTTACGAATCTACCAAAGTCCAATCAAGTAATAGACGAGGGCCCGCAGGTGAATGAAGCCGTAACCAGCACTTTTCCCATGATTGCCGTCGAAGGTCTCCGCAAATCGATCCGTAACGGAACGCGTACGGTCGATATCTTGAAGGGGCTCGACTTTACGGTGCCTCAGGGGCAGTTCGCAGCCGTTATGGGCTCATCGGGCTCGGGAAAGTCGACGTTGCTTGGGCTGCTTGCCGGGCTTGATACTCCAAGTGCCGGTAATGTGCGCCTAAATGAGACTGCGATCTCATATCTGCCTGAGGACAAACTGGCTCAGGTGCGAGGTAAGACGATTGGATTCGTATTCCAGAGCTATCAGCTGATTCCTACGCTGACTGCGCTGGAGAATGTGCTGCTGCCTTATGAGTTGAACTCCGATTCACAGAATTCTGATGCGGGAATGACTCGCGCTCGAGAATTGCTTACGAATGTTGGCCTGGCGGATCGGCTGGATCATTATCCGGTCCAGCTTTCCGGTGGTGAGCAGCAGCGAGTGGCGCTGGCACGAGCGTTCATTCTCCGTCCGCCGATCGTGCTGGCTGATGAGCCTACGGGCAACCTGGACTCGACGAATGGGGCTCACGTGCTGGAACTGCTGTTGAACCTGAATCGCCGGGAAGGAACGACGTTGGTTCTGGTGACGCACGATCCGGTTCTGGCCAGTTATGCCAATCGGCGCATCGTTCTGCGGGATGGGCTGATCATCTCGGACGAGGTCAATCCTAGTCCTGCTGCAGATCCGCAACAGGCTGTTACTGTGGCGCGGTAGGAGGAAACGCGATGGCTGCTTTGACCTACCGTTCCGCTGCCAAGATTGCTGCTCGCGAGATGCATTCTTCGCGAGGGAAGTTCTTCTTCGTCATCCTTTCGGTCGCTATTGGGGTTGCGGCGCTGACGGGTGTTCGGGGTTTCTCCTCTTCGTTTCGGGCTACGCTTCTCAATCGGGCTCGCGGCATTATGGCGGCGGACCTTTCGGCTCGGATGTTCATGCAGCCAACTCCAGAGCAACAGAAAGGGCTGGATGCTATTGAGCGGGAGGGCGTTGAGGTAACTCCTGTTACGGAGTTGCTCTCCATGACTTCGTCTGCCAAGACGCTTGACCCGCTGCTGGTCTCGCTCAAGGCTGTTGATCCGGCGATGTATCCGTTCTACGGCGATGTGGAACTAGCGCCGAAGGTGCCGTTGAAGCTTGTCCTTACTTCGGATACGGTGGCTGTTGCTGATGATCTGCTCGTTCGGCTGCATCTGGCAGTTGGCGATCAGATCAAGATCGGCAATCGGCTGTTCCGTATTGCTGCCGTTGTCGTCAACGAACCTGATCGGCTTTCGGGCAACTTCGCCGCTGGGCCTCGCGTGCTGATCTCGCGTGAGGGACTTGAGGAGAGCGGGTTGCTTGCTCCTGGAAGTCACGCTGGTCAGCGATTCCTCTTCAAAGTTCCTAAGCCTGCGAACGGCGCTCCTATTTCCGACAGTGCTGTTGCCGATTTGAAGATTCGGCTGGAGAAGCTGCTTCCTGAGTCTCAGGTGATCGACTACCGCGAGACGAATCCTGCGCTGACGCAGGGGCTTGATCGGGCGACGAGTTTGCTATCGCTGATGAGCCTTGTTGCGCTGGTGCTGGGCGCGGTTGGCGTGGCCATGGCGATGCGTGCCCATCTGCAGCAGCGGCTGGATACGATCGCCATTATGAAGTCGCTCGGCGCTCGCTCGGGGCAGATCATCAAGATCTATCTGCTGCAGACGTTGCTCCTGGGACTGCTTGGCGGCGTGCTTGGCGTGTCTCTTGGGGTTGGCGTTCAGCTTGCTTTCCCTTACTTCCTCTCCAAGTTCGTCAACTTCGAGACTGCGCTTCACATTCAGATTCGCACTGTTCTTACAGGGCTTGGCGTTGGTGTTCTTACTACGCTGCTGTTTACACTTCCTCCTTTGCTCGATATACGCAATGTTCGCCCTATTCTCATCCTGCGGCGAGCGGTTGAAGATACCGAGGACCCGTTTGTTACTGCTGTCTTCCGCAAGCTGCGGAAGAACCTGATGCAGATTGTTGCTGCTGCGCTAATCCTTGCAGGGCTTGCGGCTATTGCTACTACGTTGTCGGACTCGGCTACCGTTGGCAAGGTGTTCTCGCTTGGTTTGGTTGGCGTGCTGGCGGTGTTGCTGGCTGCTTCTGCGGTGGTGCTTGCGGCGCTTCGGTGGTTCCTGAATCGCACTCGATTGCATCTGCCTTCGGCGGTTCGACATGGTCTGGCGAATCTGTATCGTCCGGGCAATCCTTCGGCTGCGTTGCTGGCTGCGCTTGGGATGGGCGTGATGCAGATTATGTCGGTTTACCTGGTGCAGCAGGCGGTTGTGACGGAACTGCATATATCGAGTGCGCCGAATCTGCCGAATGTGTTCCTGATCGACATCACGAACGATGAGATCGATGGAATGCGCGCGCTGCTGAAGTCGCAGAAGAGCGTTACGGCGGAACCAGAGATGTTGCCTGTGGTTTCGTCGCGGATCATCGAACTGGATGGCGTTCCGGCGAATCAGGCGAAGCTTAAAAATTTTCCGAAGCGGATGTTGCAGTCGATAAATTTGACGTGGGCCGGGGTTGCTCCTCCTGGGACTACGGTGGTTTCGGGGAAGTGGTGGGCAGCGGATGAGACGCGGCCGGTTGTGGCCATCAATGAGCGGCAGGCGGATCGGTTGGGCGTGAAGGTTGGTTCACGCGTTACGTTTGCTGCCCAGGATACCCAGATCGTAGCTACGGTGGCGGCGCTGATCAAGGCTGATGGTCAGCATGCCTTTTCGCGTGCGGAGTTTGTGATGCCTCCGCGGGTGCTGGCCGGGTTGCCGGTGATCTGGTATGGCGGCGTTCATGTCGATCCGAACCGGGTTGGGGAGTTGCAGCGGGCTCTGTATGCGGCGTATCCGACGGTTACGGTGATCAATGTTGCGCAGGCGCTTGAGACTGTTCGTTCTGTGGTTCTGCAGATTACTTATGTGATTCAGTTTCTTGCGGCGTTTTCGATCTTTGCCGGGGTCATCATTCTGGCGAGCAGCATTGCAGGGACTCGCTATCGGCGGATTCGAGAGGTTGTTGTTTTGAAGACGTTGGGAGCTACGCGAGCGCGGATCGCCACGGTGTTTTCGATTGAGTTTGCAGTGCTCGGGCTGGTAGCGGGGGTGGTCGGAATTGGTTTTGCCAACCTGATTGCACGCACCCTGCTAGTCCGGCTCAGCGCGACCTACCGGTTTCATCTGACGTGGAACCTTGCTGCCCTGTTAGGGACGGCTGCCCTTACTGTTGTTACGGGTTGGGTGGCCAGCCATCGCATCCTTGGGCAAAAGCCTTTGGAGGTTCTTCGGGAGGAATGAGGGTAACCACCCCCCCCGGGGGGGTGGGGTAGCTTAAGTTATTTATATTCAACGACTTGCGTATTTTGTCTCCTTGTAAAATCGTCATTCTAAAGGCTTTATGGGTAAATTCGTCTTTCTAAAAGGTTTATTGCGAGTTAAATGGCAACAGCCCGGGTTTTCCGGGCTGTTTTCTGATTCTTTAACTAGTTTAGCAGGTTGAGAGAAACTCTTTTGCAAATGGATGTTGTTGATTGTGAATGGTTTATATGGAAATGCGACTTGACACGCAAAAAACGCCCATATTTCGAAGATTTATTTTTTTGGGTAGGGAAGTAATCTTGTGTCGGTTGTAGGATGTAACTGGTTACAAAATACGTTAGCAGAGCAGGTGTTGGTAAATGAAGCTGAATGAGACAGAGGTGTTACGCGCGCATCAACAGCGGTTTGGGAGAGGTGGCGAGGTCTTTGCCGCTCCTGCTCGCGTGAACCTGATTGGCGAACACACAGACTATACGGGTGGGCTGGTGATGCCAATGGCGATAGGGTTCAGTACGGTTGCGGTGGTAAGTTCGCGGGAGGATGGGCGAGCGGTTTTTTATTCAGAGAATTATGGAGAAGAGGCCTCGTTCGAGATTTCGACGCTGAAGCGGGAGCCGAGGGGAAACTGGAGCGATTATCCGGCTGGAGTGTTGTGGAGCCTGATGCAGGAAGGCATAAAGGTCAGCGGATTCAACATGAACCTGAAGGGGGATGTGCCTTTGGGATCTGGGCTGAGTTCTTCGGCTTCGATTGAAGTGGCTACTGCGATGGCGTTGCTGAGCCATGCGAAGACTGAATTACCGCTTGAAAAGATTGCGACGGTTTGCCGGCGGGCAGAGAACGAATATGTGGGTGCGCAGACGGGAATTATGGACCAGTTTGTGGTGGCTGGTGGTGTAAAACATCGCGCGATGATGCTGGATTGCAGGTCGCTGGGATTTGAACTGCTACCGCTGCCGGGTAAGATCAGGGTGGTGATCTGCAACTCGATGGTGAAGCATGAGCACTCTGAGGGAGAGTACGGGGATCGTCGCGGCGAGGTAGAGGCTGGGCAGGCGGTACTGCAAAAGGAACGCAAGGGCGTTGAGCTGTTGCGCGACGCTACGCTCGAAGACCTTGAGGCCTGTAGAGACAAGATGCCTGCGGCGAACTTTGCTCGTTGCAAGCACATCATCACCGAGAATGCGCGAGTGCTGAAGGCGCGGGAGGCCCTGCTCGAGAGCGATATGGAGAGGTTCGGGCGGCTGATGGTGGAGGCTCACGCGAGTATGCGGGATGACTTTGCGGCGAGCTGCGAGGAAGTTGATGCGCTGGTGGAGATTGCTATGCGGCAGACGGGATGCTTCGGCGCTCGAATTACAGGCGGTGGATTTGGCGGGTGCACGGTGAATGTGGTGAGGGTGGAGTATGCCGAGGCGTTTGTCGCGGCTGTGCGCGAGGAGTATCGAAAGGCCATTGGGATTGTGGCGGAGTGCTTTGTGTGTGAGCCTTCGGATGGAGCACTGGCTTTGTTGGCGAAGGTCGGTGTGTAGTGGATCCACTGGCTCAACAGAATCCTCATCGACGATTTAATCCTTTGAAGCGGGAGTGGGTGCTGGTGTCGCCGAATCGGACGCAGCGGCCCTGGCAGGGACAGACGGAGAAGACGGCTGCGCCGGCTGCGCTGACTTACGATCCGGAGTGCTATTTGTGTCCGGGGAACGCGCGGGCAGGTGGAGCGCGGACGGACAAGTACGAAAGCACGTATGTGTTTGAGAACGACTATGCGGCTTTGAAGCCGGATGCGCCGAGATTTTCAAGCGATGAAGAGGGTAAGGGAATCCTGGTGGCGGAGGGGGAGAGTGGGATCTGCCGGGTGATCTGCTTTTCGCCGCGACATGATCTGACGCTGGCGAAGATGTCGGTGGAGGAGATTCGCCGGGTGGTGGATGTGTGGGCTGCGCAGTGTGTGGAGCTGGGTGCGAGAGAGGACATCGGCTATGTGCAGGTGTTTGAGAATCGCGGGGCGATGATGGGTGCGAGCAATCCGCATCCGCATGGACAGATATGGGCGAGCCGGTCGGTTCCGAATGAGGTGGTGGCGGAGCAGATTGGGCAGGCGGAGTATCTGAAAGAGCATGGGTGCTGTTTGCTTTGTGCGTACCGCGATATGGAGGTTGCGCTGGTGGAGCGCGTGGTGGGGAAGAATGACAGCTTCGTTGCGGTGGTTCCGTTCTGGGCGGTGTGGCCGTTTGAGGTGATGATTCTTCCTTCGCGGCATATTGCGGATCTGGAGTCGATGACGGATGCGGAGCGGGATGATTTTGCGGCGATGCTGCAGGAGGTGACGAAGACCTACGACAAGGTGTTTGATACGCCGTTTCCTTATTCGATGGGGCTGCATCCGAAGCCATCGGATGGGGAGGAGCATCCGGAGTGGCACTTTCATGTGCATTTTTATCCGCCGCTGCTGCGGTCGGCTACGATTCGGAAGTTCATGGTTGGGTTTGAGCTGCTGGGTGGGCCGCAACGGGATATTACGCCGGAGACGGCTGCGGAGAGTTTGCGAGCGGCGGCTTTGCGGTAGTCGTCGCTACGCGGGATTGGGTGCGTCGCCATCGACTGTCACGGTGGCTTCTGAGAGGCGGCGGAGAAGCTTTCGTTGCCGGGCTAGAGGCGGCCAGCTGTAGAGGAAGATGTTGGATGGGTGCCAGATGGCAACCCAGCCGAAGATGACGAAACTCTCCTGAAGGATTTGGGAGAGCGGGCCTTCCTTCAGGCTGATCCCGATAATCCAGGCGAGCACGAGACAGATAGAGAGAACGATGAGTGCGACGAGCAGGGCAAGGCGTCCTGTCTTGAATAGCTCGCGCATCTCTCGGGATACGGCGTCGCTTCTGATACGGAAATAGCCTTTGATCGCGTTAGCTATGTCGGATGCTGAGGCTTGAGAAAACTCGTCCCATGGAAGATGGATGACGATTTCGATGGGGGCGGACTTTGGCAGTTCCTGCGCCCAGGCGACGATGTATTCTTCCGCCTCGATGGCGAGGTCGCTTTGCCGGAAGGGCGAGGGGTCAAGTGTATGAAACAACTGCGCTACTCTGCGTAGCTTCAACTCGATCCGTTCTGTGTGTGCGGTCGGTGATGTCTCTTTCATGGCAGATTCATCGTAGAGCGAAAAGATTTATGTAGTTTGGACTTGACATATTCCTATATCGGAATATATGTTTTGATGCATGGCACGAGCGGCAACAACGACAGATGTGTTCAACGCAATCGCAGAGCCTCGGCGGCGTGAGGTGATTGCGGCATTAGCGGATGGTGGGGAGTATTCGGTGGGCGAGGTGGTGGTGCGGTTGAAGATGCCGCAGCCTGCGGTGTCGAAGCATTTGGGAGTGCTGCGCAAGGTTGGAGTTGTATCGGTGATTAAACGCGGGCAGCACCGGATGTACCGGTTGAATGCGGCGGAGCTGAAGCCGGTGCATGACTGGGTGAAGGTGTTTGAACGTTACTGGACGCATCAGTTGAACCAGATCAGGGTGCGTGCGGAGAAGAAGGCGTTGGAACGGATGGTTTCTGGGGACGACAAATCTTAAAAAGGCTGGAGGAATGATGTCCATGAATGTTGCAGAGCAGGGAATTCATACGCTTGAGATTGTGAAGGATGAAGAGATTGCAGCTCCGATTGAGATCGTGTTCGAGACGATTCTCGAACAGATGGGGCCGTATAACGAGGGGAATGGGCCGATGCCGATGGTTCTGGAGGCGTGGCCGGGTGGGCGATGGTATCGCGACCTTGGAAATGATGCGGGACACTTCTGGGGGCATGTGCAGGCGATTAAACCGCCTACGCTGCTGGAGATCTGTGGGCCGTTGTTTATGTCGCTGCCGGCAACTTCGAACGTGCAGTACCGGTTGACGGAGGAGAACGGCGTGACCCGAGTGCGGTTTGTGCATCGGGCGATGGGGTGGATCGCGGAGGAGCATCGCGATGGCGCGAATGTGAACAAGGGATGGGGGAGTCTGATGATGCGGATTCGTGCGGGTGCGGAACGAAAAAGTATCAAGAGCTGAGATCTCGAAATAGGCCGGAGTGTTGGCGTCGAATGCCATTTGTTGCAATGGCATTCGACAAGGAGATGAAGGCATGAGATGGACCGGGACGGTAGTTATCTTTGCTATGAGTTTCGCAGCGTCTGTTTTGGCCCGCGGGGCAAAGTACTCTGCGATGAGCGACTACATGATGGAGCCGGATGCGGAGATTGCGCTGGCTAAGAGTGCGGCACCGGAGAATATCTCGGGACATGCGTCGGTCAAGGTGCTGACGGCGACGGGCTACAAGGTGGCTGTTGAAGGAAACAACGGTTTTGTCTGTGTTGTTTTGCGGGGCTGGGGTGCTCCGACGTTTACTCCTGCGGGGAACAGGGAGCTTGTGTACGACTCGAAGCTGAGGGCTCCGATTTGTTTTGATCCGGTTGCGAGCAGGACGGTTCTGCCTTATCAAGAGCTGCGGACGAAGCTTGGGCTGGAGGGGAAGGATCCGGAGGCGATTGCAAGCAGGGTTTCGACTGCTTATTCGACGGGCGAGCTGCCGAAGATGGAGGGCGTGTCGTTCGCGTATATGTGGTCGGCGGATTCGAACCTTGGGCCTGGGATTGGCGCGTCGCATCCGCACATGATGGTGTACGCACCGTATTACACGAATGCGATGTTGGGGAACAACGAATGTGGTGGAGCTCCCTGTGTGAGCGATGATGCCGGCACGCCGTTCACCGTTGTTGTCATTCCTATGCATGGGATAACGGCGATCAAGGCAAAGAGTGTTGCGTTGCAGAAGTAGTGAAGGTAAACGGTTCAACCAACCAGGAGGAAACAATGAGCACAAGCGCAGTTAATGTGGGTCATAAGGTTGTATCGAACGCAGAGTGGCTGGAGGCACGGAAGGGGCTTCTGGCGAAAGAGAAAGAGTTCACGCGGATGCGCGATGCGTTGAGCCGGCAGCGGATGGAGTTGCCTTGGGAGCGGGTCGAGAAGAACTATGTGTTCGATGGGCCGAAGGGTAAGGAGACGCTGGCGGATTTGTTTGGCGATAAGAGCCAGTTGTTGATCTATCACTTTATGTTTGCGCCGGGATGGGAGCAGGGATGTCAGAGCTGCTCATTGATAGCTGACGGCATCGATGGGAACCTGGTGCACCTGGCGGCGCGTGATGTCGCGATGGCGGTGGTCTCGCGGGCTACGTTGCCGGAGATTGAGACTTTCAAGAAGCGGATGGGATGGCGGTTCAAGTGGGTGTCGTCGAATGCGAATGACTTCAACTGGGACTACCATGTGTCGTTCTCGAAAGAAGAGGCGGAGAAGGGAACGATGTACTACAACTATGCGATTTCGCCGTTCCCGAGCGAAGAAGGGCCTGGTTTGAGCGCGTTCTACAAGGATGAGAGCGGGGAGATCTTTCACACGTACTCGACTTTTGCGCGTGGCGGTGAGATGTTGCTGAATGTTTATAGCTATCTGGACCTGGCGCCGAAGGGACGGAATGAAGGAGGACTTTCGTATCCGATGGCGTGGGTTCGGCATCACGATAGGTATGAGGGCGTGCTGGTGAAAGGTGCCGGCTGCTGCGAGGGAGAGTAGGCGTGAGAGCGCGTGAGTGCTGTCATGCTGATGGAGCGCGGACTGGAGGTGGTCCGCGCTTGCGCTCTGCGAAGGCGGCAGGGTGGGTGGTGCCAAGTGCGGTGATGGTGTTGATGCCGAAGTGTCCGGCTTGTGTGGTGGCTTATATTGCGATTGTTACGGGTGCAGGAATTTCGGTTTCGGCTGCGGCGCATTTGCGGTTGGTGATGCTCGTGCTTTGTGTGGTGATGCTGGTTTGGATGGCGGCGAAACCTTTGTTACGGGTGGTTCGGGGTTAGTTGGTGGAGATGGTGGGATTGCCGGGCTGGTTGGCTTTGAGGTAGTTGCCGTAGCCGACGACGATGGTGGAGCTGATGAGAAGGAAGAGACCTGTGGCTACGAGGGTTTTGGTGCGGCGGCTGGTTCCGCGCCACTCCTTGAGCGCGAGGCCCCAGAGGGTGGCGAAGAGGATGATGCTGGCCATGTGGAGGGTCCAGCTGGAGAAGTCGTACTTGCCCATCTTGGTCTGGCCCATGGAGTAGAAGAAAAACTGGAAGTACCAGATGACGCCGGCGAGCGAGGCGAGGATGTAGTTGGAGATGAGGGTGCGCGGGGAGAGGCGGTCGTGGGTGGAGACGTCGAGGGGGTCGTAGTCGACGAGGGTGCGGCCGGAGGCGTGGGTGGCGCGCATAGGGTTGCTGCCGGGTTCGCCAGTGAATTGGCGGATGGAGCGGTTTTTGAGGATCAGGATTGCTGACCAGATGAAGTTTGTGAGGAAGCCTCCCCAGAGGACGATGATGAGGATGGGAAGGTTCTGCCAGAGGTCGAGGCGATGGTGTGCGAGTAGTTCGCGTTTGGCGATTGCTCCAATGGGTGCTCCGGCTTTGAGACCGAAGGCGAAGAAAGAGCTCATGACGCCGGCGAAGATGGCTACGGCGAGACCTTTGGAGAAGGAGTAGTCGGTTTCGCCAGCCTCGGCTTTTTCTTCGGGGGTTACTTCGCGCTCTTTGGAGAGGCCGGCGGCTCCGTTGATGGCTACGGCGATGAGGCAGATGGCGACGCCGAGGAGGATGACCTGGCCGGAGGTCTCGTGGAAGATGGTGTGGATGGAGCCGTCATAGATGGGTGGGATGAGGGTTCCGAAGGCTGTACAAAGGCCCAGGGCGATGGCGTAGCCGAGGGCGAGACCGAGGTAACGGATGGCGAGGCCGAAGGTGATGCCGCCGACGCCCCAGAGGACTCCCCAGAGAAATGCGTAGTGGATGCTGGAGGCGGGGGCTTCGCGAAGGATGTTGACGACGTGGGGGACGAAGATGAAGGCGAGGACGAGAGGGGCGATGATCCACGCGGCGAAACCCTGGATGAGCCAGTAGATCTCCCACGACCAGCGCCGGATGCCACGGAAGGGGATGAAGTTGGTGGCGGAGGCGAAACCGCCGATCCAGTGATAGATGACGCCTAGAAACGGATTTGGTCCCACGTGGCCTCACTGCATTCGGTGATAATGATTCTTCAGTGTGAGCCATCGTACCTGAGAGAGAATACGTTGAGGAATGCTGGAATTGAATTTGTCGGAGGGTGCTCTGCGAGTTTCGCTGTTTATTACCTGCTATAACGACACGCTTTTTCCTGAGACGGGTAAGGCCGTGGTGCGTGTGCTGGAGCGGCTAGGGCACACAGTCGAGTTTCCTGCTGGGCAAACTTGCTGCGGGCAGATGCATTGGAATACTGGGTACCAGGCGGAGGCTCTGCCTTTGCTGCGACGTTTTGTCGAGCAGTTTCGAGGGGCTGAAGCTGTGGTGGTGCCTTCGTCTTCTTGTGTGGCGATGATGCGGGATCATTATCCGATGATGGCTTTGTCACTTGGGGATGAGGTGCTGATTGCTGAGGTGGATGAGCTGTTGCCGCGGGTGTTTGAGTTCTCGGAGTTTTTGACGAAGCGGCTGGGGTTGGAGGATGTGGGGGCTTACTATCCGCATCGGGTGACTTATCACGCTAGTTGTCATGGGTTGCGGAATCTTGGGCTCGGGGATGGACCACAGCGTTTGTTGAAGGCGGTGCGGGGGATTGAGCTAGTGGAGATTGATGGGCTGGAGCAGTGTTGCGGGTTTGGTGGGACGTTTGCCGTGAAGAATGCGGACGTGTCTGGTGCGATGCTGGAGGAGAAGACTGCGGCGGTTTTGAAGACAGGTGCGGAGGCTTGTACGGCTTGCGATAACAGCTGTTTGATGCATATTCAAGGGGCGCTGCATCGGCAGCGGACTGGAGTGAAGACGGTGCATCTGGCAGAGATTTTGGCTGGGAATGAAGGGGTGGGAGTATGAGGGTGACTTTGGCCGTTTTGCAGCAGCGAGCAGGGGCGGGAGCGGTTCGCTTCGCGAATGCCCACCTTAGCAACGATAAAACCGTCGCGAAGATGGGGCACCCAACGTTGTGGGTCAGAGAGGTCCATTGGTGAGCGACTTGGTGCTTGATCCGAAGACGGCGCCTGCGTTTCCGATTGCGGCGCGGGCTGCGATGAAAGATGCGCAGTTGAGGAAGAATGTTCGGCATGCTACGGAGGTGATTCAGGCTAAGCGGGCGCTGGTTGTGGGGGAGATGCCGGATTGGCAGGAGTTACGTGAGGCGGGCAGGCAGATTCGTCAACATACGATGATGCATCTGGATTTTTATCTGGAGGAGTTTGAGCGGAATTGTATGCGAGCTGGTGGTGTGGTGCATTGGGCTCGGGATGCGGCGGAGGCGCGGCAGATTGTAACGGCGCTGGTTAAGGCGAGTGGATCGGATGAGGTCATCAAGATCAAGTCGATGACGACGGAGGAGGTTCAGCTTAATAAGGCGTTGGAGGAGGCTGGGATTCGCGCGTATGAGACGGATCTGGCGGAGTTGATTATTCAACTTGGGCATGACCGGCCTTCGCATATTGTGGTTCCGGCGCTGCATAAGAATCGTCATGAGATTCGGGAGATCTTTCGAAGGGAGATGAATCTGCCGGAGATTGGGGATCGACCGGAGGATCTTGCGGATGCGGCGAGGATGTTTTTGCGGGAGAAGTTTTTGCGGGTGAAGACGGGGGTGAGTGGGGCGAACTTTCTGATCGCGGATACGGGTGGGGTCTGCATTGTGGAGAGTGAGGGTAATGGGCGGATGTGCCTTACGCTGCCGGAGACGCTGATTACGATTGCGGGGATTGATAAGGTTTTGCCGCGATATCAGGACCTCGAAGTGATGCTGCAGTTGTTGCCGCGATCGGCTACGGGTGAGCGGATGAATCCTTACAACTCGATATGGACGGGAGTGAGTGAAGGGGATGGGCCGCAGACGTTTCATGTGGTGCTGATGGACAACGCGCGGACGGAGGTGCTGGCGGATGAGGAGGCGCGGCAGACTCTGAATTGTATTCGGTGTGCGGCTTGTCAGAATGCTTGCCCCGTGTATCGGCAGACGGGCGGCCATGCGTATGGGAGCGTGTATGCGGGGCCGATTGGAGCGATTCTCACACCTCAGTTGCAGCAGATGCATCATGCGCAGTCGCTGCCTTATGCTTCGTCGCTGTGCGGAGCTTGCTATGAGGTTTGTCCGGTGAAGATCAATATTCCGGAGGTGCTGATCCATCTGCGGAATAAGGTGGTGAAGCAGAATGGTGCGTTGAATGTTGAAGCTGTGGCGATGAAGGCTATGGGGATGATCTTCAGAAGTGAGCGAAGGTTTCGCGCGGCGCAACGGCTGGGGAGGATGGCGGAGACGCCGCTGGTGCGGAAGGATGAGCAAGGCGAGGGGTGGATTGGGTGGTTGCCGGGAATGCTTGGGGGATGGACGCAGGCTCGGGATCTGAGAGAGATGCCAAAGGAGACGTTTCGGGAGTGGTGGGAGAAGAGGGGTGGAGATGGGAACTGAGGGTGTGGTGAATGCTTCTGCGCGAGCAGAGGTTTTGCGGCGTATTCGGGCTGCTAAAGGCGGTGCTTCCGGTAGTGTGGCTACTCGTCGTCAGTGGGAGACGATGGCGCGTGGATATCGGCGGAGCGCTTCGCGGGAGCGCCGCGCGGTGATTGAGTTGCTTGAGGATAGGCTGCGGGACTATGACGCGAATGTAGCTAGAGTGACACCAGATGATGTTGGGGCGCAGGTGGCTTTGATGCTAGAGGCTAGAGGGAAGCGGCGGATAGTGATTCCGACGGGGCTTGCGGCAGAGTGGGTGCCGAGAGGGTTTGAGTTTGTTTTGGATGAAGGAATGTCGGCTGCGGAATTGAATGAGGTCGATGGGGTGATGACTGGTTCGACTGTCGCGATTGCGGAGACGGGAACGGTGGTGCTGCAGAACGTGGCCGGGCAGGGAAGGCGCGCGACTACGCTGGTGCCGGACTATCACCTTTGCGTGGTGCGGGTTGAGGATGTGGTGGAGACAGTGGCGGAGGGGATGGAGCGGTTGGCGGCTACAGCGGAACTGACGACTACGTTTTTTTCTGGCCCTTCGGCTACCGCGGATATCGAGATGACGCGAATCAAAGGGGTGCATGGGCCGCGGTTTCTGGATGTGATTGTGGTGGAGTAGGCAGCGATGTGTGGTCGATTTCTTTGACATGCCGTATGGGAATGTTGCATCATGTCGGGATTGTTTCAATAGAGAGTATATTTCTCTGGTAAATCTCATATGAGGGCTTCGGCGATGACATCTAATGAGAGGGATGTGGCAGGGCGTGATGCGGAGAAGGTGTGGAGGGCCCTGGATGGTTTTCGGATTGAGTTGCCGTCGTGGGGGTTTGCCAATACGGGGACGCGGTTTGGGAAGTTTGTGCAGGGCGGTGCGGCGACGACGATAGAGGAGAAGTTTTCCGATGCATCGCAGGTGAATGCACTGACTGGGGCGAGTCCGACGATTTCGCTGCATGTGCTTTGGGATATGCCGGGTGGCCTGAAGGATGTTTCGGCGATTCAGGCGTTGGAGAAGACGCATGCGGTGCGGGTGGGGTCGGTCCATCCGAATCTGTTTCAGGACCAGAAGTATAAGCATGGGTCGATTGCGAATCCGAGTGCGGAGGTGCGGGCGGCTGCGCTGGAACATTTGTTGGACTCGGTGGAGATGGGGCGTGAGTTGGGGGCGAAGGACCTGTCGTTGTGGCTTGCTGACGGATCGAACTATCCGGGGACGCAGAGCGTACGGCGACGGATTGAGTGGATGGAAGAGGTGCTGGGCGCGACTTATGCCGCGATGGGACCGGAACAGAGGATGCTGATCGAATACAAGCCGTTTGAGCCTGCCTTCTACCATACGGACATCGCGGACTGGGGGATGGCGACGGAATTAGCTCGCGGGCTTGGGCCAAAGGCCAAGGTGCTTGTGGATACGGGGCACCATTTCCTAGGGACGAATGTTGAGCAGATTGTGGCGTGGCTGCTGCACCTGGGTGTGCTGGGCGGTTTTCACTTCAACGATCGCAAGTATGCGGATGATGATCTGACGCTGGGATCGATTGATCCATACCAGGTGTTTCGCATCTTCCATGAGATTGTGAACGCGAAGGCGAGTGAGCGGGCGGACATTGCCTTCATGATTGACCAGAGTCATAACCTGAAGGGAAAGATGGAGGCGATGGTGCAGACCGCAGTGATGGCGCAGGAACTGTACGCAAAGGCAGCGCTGATCGATCAGGTGAAACTGGTGGAGTTGCAGGATGCTTGCAGACTGGTAGAGGCGGAGGAGTGTTTCCGTGGCGCATTCTGGCAGGATGTGAGGCCGGTTGTGCGGGAGTGGCGTGTGGCGAGAGGGCTACCGGCTGAGCCGTTGACGGCCTTGGCGGAGAGCGGATACGTGGAAAAGATTTCGCGGGATCGAGCAAGCAGGAACGCGGGGAGTGTTTCGAGTTACGCGTGATTGAAGGATCGGCTCAATATTTCATTATCTAAAACAAACTTCGCTTGTCGCATAATATAGCGCCCTAGAAGAGATTGTTTTTTGAAGGAGCCTATGGCGGAACGAAAGACGACGAAGAGGCTTTACCTGATTCCGGTGCTGTCGAAGGCGTTGGACATTCTTGAGCTTTTGCAGGTGGCGAACCAGCCGATGACGCTGGAAGCTATTCATCGGCAGACACGGATATCGAAGACGACGGTGTACCGGGTGCTGAAGACGTTTGTGCATCGCGGGTATTTGTCACATGGACCGGATGGGCTTTATCGGCAGGTGACGCGGCCTAAGAAGATGAGGTTTGGGTTTGCAGGGCAGAGTTCGGACATGCCGTTCTCCGAGGAGGTGAGGAAGAGCCTGCTGGATGCGGCAGCTTCGGTTGGGGTGGACCTGATGGTGTTGGACAATCGCTATGATGCTGAGACGGCGCTGAAGAATGCGGAGGAGTTTATCCGGAACAAGGTCGATCTGGTGATTGAGTTTCAAGTGGAGCAGAAAGTTGCTCCGATGATTGGGGACAAGATCGCCGCGGCGAAGATACCTTTGATTGCGATTGATATTCCGCACCCTCATGCGACTTACTTTGGAGTGGACAACTATCGGGTTGGAATTGAAGCAGGAGTGACGCTAGCAGCCTACGCAGCAGCGAACTGGGGCGGCAAGGTGGATTGGGTGATTGGGTTGGATCTGGCGGAGGCAGGACAACTTGTGCAGAGCAGGATAACAGGTGCTTTCGAGGGAGTTCGGAGCGGGCTGCCGGATTTGCCGGTGGAGTCGTTTGTGCGGATCGATGGGCGTGGAATGCGTGAGAAGAGCAAGAAGCTGATTGCGGATTTTCTGCAACGTCATCCGAAGGATAAACATATTTTGATTGCAGCGGCCACGGACTCAAGTGCGCTGGGTGCTGTGGACGCAGTAAGAGAGGTTAAACGCGACCGGCATGTGGCGATTGTGGGGCAGGACTGCATTGCGGAGGCGATGGTAGAGATGAAAAAGGCGAGGTCGCCGCTGATCGGGTCCGTCTCACACGAAGCGAACTCGTATGGGACGAACCTGATGCACCTGGGGCTTTCGCTGTTGCGTGGCCAGACAGTGGCTCCCTATAACTATGTTGCGCACAAGATGATTACCCGCGAATCGCTGCGTCAAGCGTGATTGCAGCCGCAGGATGACCGGATGACCAACTCCACTTTCAGTGTTGTACGGTTTCCGGATTTTGGCCGCTTGGTGGAGGGTGTGTTCAATTGACTGAAGAGGACTTCTGCGGCAACCTTACCGAGTTGTTCCACGGGTTGCCGAATGACCGTCAGCGAAGGGACAAGCATGTCGGCAAGTTCAAGATCATCAAAGCCGATTACGGCAACATCACGGGGTGCCTCTATTCCCAGTTTGCGCAAAGAGCGTATCAGGCCGCGGCTGACCATATTATTGCCGCAGAAGAATGCAGTAGGTGGATGTTTTCCGTCGAGGAGCCTGGAAACCTCCTCAAATATAAGTTCCTCCGATGAACATTCGAGGGAAGCCTGCGGAAGGAGCTTTGCCTGCGAAAGAGCGCGCTTGTATCCGCCTAGTCTGGTCTGGATGGAGTAGAGCTTACTGGAGTCGCCAAGGAAGTGAATACGTTCGTGGTTGTGCTCTTGGATCAGGTGTTCGGTGCCACTGCGAGCTCCCGTGTAATTTTCTACGAGAATGCTGGGAACGCGCGGTATGAGCATGGGGCGGTCAAAGGACACGATCGGAGTTTGCTGAAACATCGGATCGGCGAACTGAGACCCTGTTCTGGCGGGACAGACGAGAAGTCCTTCGACGTTTTTCTGCAGCATCCACTGAGCTTCGGATGACTCCGTTTCTACGCTGCCATTGCTTGCTGTCAGGATCATCGAGTAGCCGTGTTCCTGCGCGATCATGTTGATGCTATTAGCGCAGATGGCAAAGAACGAATCGGCGAGGGACGGGACGATCAGGCCGATCGATTTCGATTTGAATCCACGAAGGGCGCGGGCCATTTCGTTAGGGCGATAGTCAAGTTGCGCGATAGCAGCGTGAACCCTCTTTGCTGTGGCTTCGCTGACGTTTGCGGAGTTGTTCAGGACACGCGAGACTGTCATAGTTCCGACTTTGGCAAGCCTCGCAACGTCGATCATTTTGATTGTCTTATTCATTTTTTATAGATATTGATTCCCGTTTAATAGTCTGTGGTTGGGACGTTAAAGTTGGCAGCAAGGTCCAGCGATTTTTTCCGCAGCAGCTTTTTTGTAATTCATTTGTCGGCGGATGCAGCTGCAAGGCTGTGCAGGCGGTCGGAAACGTTTAGAAGTGCCCGGCCATCGTGATATGCAGCTTTCCATATGCTCCCTTTTGCGGTGGTAGTGGGCGTGCCGTCCGGTTTGATCATGTTGTAAATACCGTGGTACTGGGCATCAATCTGGTAGCGCTGGATGTACTGCCATTGCTGCTGGAAGCGGCGCCAGTAGACATCGGTTTGTGCGCCGTACTTTTCGTGCAGTAGCAGGAGTGTGTTGAGGGATTCCATCTGGACCCACCACTCCTTGCCGAGGTCGGCCGGATTTCCGACGAAGGGCCCGGATTCGTAAAGGCCGCCGTGCTCATCGTCCCAGCCATAGGCGTAGGAGTGATCTGCGAGCATGCGTCCGATTCGTTCGGTCTCATAATCGGAGGGCTTGCCGAGCACATCCGCGGCTTCGTGCATGAGATACGTTGTCTCCACGTCGTGGCCGTAGGAGTCATGATCGGGAACCGCACGCCAGTCGTTGGTGAAGTAAAGATTCATGACCCCAGGCTGCACGGCCACTTTGTCGCGAACGACATGGAGGAGCTCATCGACCCGCTGGCGAAGCGTGTCGTCCTTCCAGACTTCATAAAGCTGCGTAAAGGACTCGAGAAGGTGAATGTGGGTGTTCATAGATTTGTAGCCGAGAGGGAAGCCGCCCAGCATCGAATTGTGAATGATTGGGTTATACGGCTCAGCTTGATATGGAGTTCCATCGCGATGGAGCGCCTCAAAATAGCCTTGATTTATGGGGTCGTGCGCATGCTTATCGATCCAGCGAAAGGTTTCCTGAGCCAGGGCCAGAGTGGCCGGGTCATGTGTGGCCTGATAGGCAGCGGCCAGCCCATAGAGGGCGAAACTCATTCCATAGAGATGTTTTCCATCTGTGAATTCTGGTGATATTTTTCCATCGTCATCAAGGCCTAGATAAAAGCCACCATACTGCTTATCCCAGAGAACATTTTGCAGATAATCGACACCATGCCTGACATAAGGGAGGTATTGGTTTCGCAACTCCGGCCGGCGCATGGCAACCTGAGAAGCTATCCAAGTCATGCGTCCCTGAAAGACGGAAAACTTGCCGTGGCTCCTGGTGCGTTGCCAGTCGCGAGCGAAGTCTGAGTAGAAACCTCCGTGCTCATTGTCGATTGTTCGGGGAAACCACACGTCGAGGATATCCCTTTGAAGCGTCGTATTGACTTCATCTGCGTAATGTAAATAGGCATTCCTGCCCGGAGGGAGAAAAATAAAGTGATCAGGAGTGTGAGCCGCAGGTTCGGAAACCTGGGCGTGAGCTGTTGGGAGAGACAGAGTTAGAGCAAATGCAAGCGAATATGCAAACAGCTTTTTCATCCATGCCCCGTGATTGCGATATTAGGTGCCATTTCCACTCCTAACTTTTAGGAAGAGCCCGAGCATTTTGTCGGTCCAGCACGATCAATCTCCTCTAGGCGTTTCGTTGGGGAATCGATATTTGGAGAGACAAAAGTTTTGGATGGCGGTAAAGATGCCTGTTTGAAAACAGGGAAAGGATAACGAAATCATTTGGCTTTGGCGAGTCGTTCTCGTTTTTTGGTAGTGGGCTACCATTTCCCAGTGAGGAAGCGATCAAAACTCAGGTAGCACAAGTCAGAGATGCAATACGGGACTGGTTTGATGCAGGTGAGGCTGGAGATTCATCTTGGTTTTCTTGATGTGGTATCGTTATCGCGCCGAAGGAGATCGCTTTCTGCATGAAGTTAGTCAAGTCCAATTTTGCGTTGATCAATACCAGTTTGTTTGCTGTGCACCCTAAACGGCGGTGGCTTTTAAGTGCGGCAGTCGCGTTTGCGACGTGTTCCACGATTGCCACAGCGCAGATGATTGTGACCAATACGCCGGCGCAATATGGGCCATATAACGGTGTTTTTCTTGCGGATGGCATGGGGTTGAAGATGCCTCTGGCAGACGCGCACGATACCGTGTTACGTGCTGATTTGCCGTGGTCGCTCTACTGTTGGATACGGACAGGTGAATCGGTGAAGACGCGAGAACTGGTTGCCGGCCTTGGGAGCATTTCAGCCGAGAACCCGAGGTACCTCGGCGTGGATGCCGGCAAAGTAATGCTGTGGATGGGGAAGGAAAACGAACTTAGCGCTGCCGCGGACCTTAAGGCAAGAGAGTGGCATTTGCTCGCTGCAACGTTTGATGGCAGTCTTTTCCATCTTTATGCCGATGGGGTACAGGTGGGAAGCGGCTCGCTTTTGCTGGGAAGCACGAATCCGTTGCTGCAAATGGCGCCGCCAGCTTCGCCGTTGAACACTGCGGTTGTTGGAAGGCACTTCGGTGGCCAGATCGCGTCGTTCACGTTATTGCGGCGAACGTTGTCGGACGAGGATGTTCATCAGCTTCATGAAAGCCCGCCGACCTTTTCCCTAATTCGTTTTGAGGAAGGATCGAAGCCGTGGCCACTGCAGACGCGTGGACAAGCGGGCTATCGTGCGCCGCAGGATCCTTCAACCTGGCCTAAGAGCCGAGCGCCGTTTTCGTCGCCCACGACGCTCAAGCGTGCGCCAGTGGGAACTTCTCTATCGGAAACTGGTCCTGGGGAGTGGACCTTTGAGGATGGATGGAATCTTCGCGAGGCGCCCAAGGTCGACGCGGATGGAGCGCAACTGTCTACCCCCGGATATCGTGCGGTGGATTGGATGCGTGCTACGGTTCCCGGTACAGTGCTGACGACGATGGTTGACAATGGGGTTTATCCCGATCCTGACTATGGTCTCAATAATCTGGCGATTCCGGAGTCACTTAACAAGCAGGATTACTGGTATCGGAATGAATTCACGGCGCCAGCTTCGTTACAGACTGCTGGTGGAGAGACGCGCCATGTTGAGCTTACGTTTCAGGGGATCAACTATGGAGCGACGGTGTGGCTCAATGGAACTCGACTTGGCGAGATCAAAGGAGCATTCAACCGCGGCACGTTCGATGTGACGTCTGTGCTCAAAACGGGTAAGAATGTTCTTGCGGTTCGCATTTCGCCTCCGCCCCATCCAGGTATTCCGCATGAGCAATCGGTATTAGGCGGGCCAGGGGAAAATGGCGGCGCCATGGCGCTCGATGGGCCTAGTTTTATGGCTACGGAGGGATGGGACTGGATTCCTGCGATTCGTGACCGCGATAGTGGGATATGGCAGCCGGTTACGTTGAGGGCGACACGGAACCTGAAGCTCGGAGATACGCAGGTTGTCACGTCATTTCCGGATCATGACACGTCGCATGCTTCTGTTGAGATTGATGTGCCGGTTACGAATCTTTCGAACAAGCCGATTGAAGCGAATATTGATGCGGGGATTGAGCAGCTTGCTATTCACAAGAGTGTGACGGTGCCTCCGGGTGAGAGCGTTGTGAAGCTTGCGTCTGCGGAGTTCGTTCAGCTGAATCTGCAGCATCCGCGTTTGTGGTGGCCTAATGGCTATGGCAGTCCTGAGCTCTATCATTTGAAGTTGGCGCTCAAAGACGATGCGGGTATTTCGGACACAAAGGATGTCCGTTTTGGTGTTCGCGAGATCAGCTATGAACTAAGTCTGCTGGATAAGACTGGGCATCTGCGAAGAGTTGAGTTTTCACCTACGGCGGCACGAGGTGGGGCGGGACCTGTTGTAGACGTCAGCCATCAGGGCATGCGTGAGATTCCGTCGGCAGACGCTATGGCGCTGAATCTTTCTGAAGAGCAAGCAGAGCGGTATCGCTCTCATGTTGCCTCACTTATCGCTGGAATGGAGAATTCGCCAGCGCTTCAGACGCTCTCTGATGCCGGGCCTGCACCTTATCTCGTTATCAAGGTGAGTGGTGTTCGTATTGCAGCGCGAGGCGGCAATTGGGGCATGGATGATGCGCGGAAGCGCGTCTCTCGGGAGCGGCTTGAACCGTATTTCAGGTTGAATCACGATGCGAATCTGAACATTATTCGCAACTGGGTTGGACAGAGTACGGAAGAGGTCTTTTATGACCTTGCGGATGAGTACGGAATGCTCGTCTGGAACGATTTCTGGATGTCGACTCAGAATTACAACATTGAAGCCGAAGACCCGGCGTTGTTTCTTGCGAATGCAAGCGATACGATCAAACACTTCAGAAATCATCCCTCGGTTGTGGTGTGGTGTGGCCGCAATGAGGGTGTTCCTCAGCCGATTATTAATCGGGGACTCGACGAACTGGTGCGAACGCTCGATGGTACGCGTTACTATTCGCCGAGTTCCAATCAGGTGAATCTGCAGGATAGCGGGCCTTACAGTTATAAAAATCCAGCGCTCTACTTTTCTCTGCTGAATCGTGGTTTCTCGGTGGAGACGGGAACGCCATCGATGTCTACGCTCGAATCTTTCCAGAGCACGATTGCGAAGGAGGATCAGTGGCCCATTGGAGATGCGTGGGCCTACCATGACTGGCATCAAAGCGGTAACGGAGACGTAGCACCGTTTATGGCTGAGATTCAATCGGAGTTTGGCGCGCCTACTGGCCTTGAGGACTTTGAGCGCAAGGCGCAGATGCTGAACTACGTCAGTCACCGCGCCATCTTCGAAGGGATGAATGCGCATCTTTGGGCGCCAAACAGCGGACGCATGTTGTGGATGACTCAGCCTGCGTGGCCCAGCACGATGTGGCAGATTCTAAGTTCCGATTACGATACACAAGCATCATTTTATGGAACGAAGAAGGCTTGTGAGCCGGTGCATGTGCAACTCAATCTGGCGACCTATGCGGTCGATGTTATCAACACCACTACGACATCTATGCCTGGACTTACGGTCAGTGCGAAGGTCTACTCGCTGACAAACGCACTGCTGCTTCAAGCAAAGGAACAGAAGGATGCGGCCGCTAACTCTGCGATCGGGAGCCTTAAGCTTGATCTGGCTCCTCTTCTTGCGCAGGGGATGGTGATTGTGAAGCTGGAGCTGGTTGATGCTTCGGGCAAGACGGTTTCACAGAACCTATACTGGCTGGGAGCTGAGCCCTCTTCCTATCGCGAACTGACGCGGCTCGCGGCAACTCAGCTGAAGATGTCGGCCAGTGGAAGTTCGGCCGGTGGGAGCGTAAAGATTAAGGTCGAACTGACGAATACGGGGAATGTGGTGAGCCTGGCAGACAAGCTCACGATCGTTTCGTCGAGAAGCAAGGCGCGAATTCTACCTGCTTATTACTCCGACAACTATATTTCGCTGCTGCCTGGGGAGACACGCAGCATTGAGGTGGAATATCCGGCTTCAGCCTCGAAAGAAGGTGCCGAAATTAATCTTCGCGGATGGAATGCAACTCCGCAGACCATCGCAGTGAAGTAGTAATAAATCCTTACAGTTTGCGGACCACGTCGAAAAGCGCTCGACGTGGTTCGTTGCGTCTACGGTGGGCAGGTGTTTTCCTATTGGAAATAGTTGCCGTATTGATGCTGGGTATGGAATGATGGGCGTGGTTTTTGAGGATTGAGATGACGATGAAGAGTGAGCTCCGTTTTCTGGAGGATCGTTGGGATGACACGATTGCGTCGAAGTTGGATGGACCTGAGCTTCTGAGGTATCGGTCGAATCTGTTGGGTTCTGATCTGCGGATAACGAACTTTGGCGGTGGGAATACGAGCTCGAAGTTGGAGCAGATCGATTCGCTGGATGGACGGGCGACGCAGGTTCTCTGGGTGAAGGGCAGCGGTGGGGATCTGGGCAGTATTAAGCGGGCGGGGTTTGCGACGCTTTACATGGAGAAGTTGCTGGCTCTGGAGAAGGTGTATCGCGGCGTCGATCTCGAAGACGAGATGGTGGAGATGTATCCACTGTGTACGTTTGGAAATAATCCAGTGGCCGCTTCGATCGATACCCCGCTGCATGGGTTTCTGCCGTTTCCGCACGTGGATCATCTGCATCCGGATTGGGGGATTGCGTTGGCGGCTTCAGCTAACGGGAAGATCAAGATGGAGGAGTTTAATAAGGAATTCGGGCACAAGCTCGCTTGGCTGCCTTGGCAGAGGCCAGGGTTTGAGCTGGGGATGATGCTGAAGCGGATTGTGGAGCAGACCCCGGGGTGTGATGGCGTTGTGCTGGGCGGGCATGGTTTGTTTACGTGGGGGAATACGCAGCGCGAGTGCTATCTGAATACGATCACGATCATCGATCAGCTGGGGCAGTTTATTGAACGACATGGCGAGGGGTGTAAGGCTTTTAGCGGTGGTAAGGCGAAGGCGCGGGAAGATCGGGCGGAGATTGCGGCCGAGATTCTGCCCTATCTGCGTGGAGCCGTGTCGCGGAAGCAGCGGTGGATTGGTAGTTATACGGACTCGTCTGAGGTGTTGGAGTTTGTGAACTCGGAGAGCGCGGAGAAGCTGGCGCACCTGGGGACTAGCTGCCCGGATCATTTTATTCGGACGAAGATTCGACCGATGTTTCTTAAGTGGAATCCAGCGCGTGATCCGGCGGAGTTGAAGGAGCTGATTGAGGCGGCGCTCGAGACATATCGCGCGGAGTATGCGGAGTACTACCGAAGATATGCGATGAAGGACTCGCCAGCGATTCGAGATGCGAGCCCAACAGTGGTGCTGGTACCGGGCGTGGGGATGTTCAGCTTTGGAAAGAATAAGACGGAGTCGCGAGTTACGGGCGAGTTTTACATCAATGCTATTGGAGTAATGCGAGGTGCAGGCAAGCTGGGAACCGGTGCGGATTGCAGGGAGATTCCGCAGGCGGGGCCGGCGGCTTCAGCGGAGCAGTTCGCTGTGCATGAGAACTATGTTGCGCTGCCGCCGAGCGAGGCGTTTCGAATTGAGTACTGGAAGTTGGAGGAGGCGAAGATTCGGAGGCAGCCTCCTGAGAAAGAGCTGAGTCGAAAGATTGCCCTGGTGGTTGGTGGTGGCAGTGGGATTGGCCGAGAGGTGGCTTTGCTGGCTGCTGAGCGTGGAGCGCATGTGATGATTGCGGACCGCGATGTTGCAGGAGCGGAGAAGGTCGCGGAAGAGACGCGGGCGGTTGCGGGAAAAGAGGCGGTTGGGTGGACGGGGATTGATATTCGTGATCGCAATGCAATTAGGGCTGCATTAGAGGCTACGGTTTGTCAATTTGGAGGGATCGACATTTTGATCAATACGGCGGCGTTATTTCCTTCTTCGCCGGATGGAGTGATCAGCGATGCGCAATGGGCTCTGACACTGGAGGTAAATGTTACGGCGAACTATCTGCTGGTGGATGAGGCTGCGCGGATTTTCAAGGAGCAGGGGATTGATGGAAGTGTTGTGCTGACTAGCTCCGCAAACGCAGTTGTAGCGAAGCGTGGAAGCGAGGCCTATGACGTAAGCAAGGCTGCGTTGAGCCACCTGGTGCGGGAGCTAGCTGTGTCGCTGTCACCGAAGGTGCGGGTGAATGGGATTAGTCCGGCCACGGTGGTGAAGGGATCGACGATGTTTCCGCGGGACCGCGTGATTTCTTCGTTGAAGAAGTATGGGCTGCCGTTTGACGAGAGCGATACGGACGATGGCCTGCGGAACGTGTTGGCGCAGTTCTATGCGACGCGAACGTTGACGCATCAGCCTATCGACCCGAAAGATTGTGCCCAGGCAATTTTGTTTCTGGCTGGGCCGTTGGCTCGGTGTACCACTGGGCACCTGATTCCAGTGGATGGTGGGCTAACTGAGGCTTATCTGCGATGACGCAGGTGCCCTCGGATAGACGGGCGCTGGTTGCGGTGGATCTGGGCGCTGAGAGCTGCAGGGTCTCGCTGCTGCGATGGGTAGAGGGGAAGGCTGCGATTACGTTGGTGCATCGGTTTGCGAATGCTCCGCGTGTGTCGGATGGCGGGTTGCGCTGGAACCTAGCGATGATCGAGGCGGGCCTTGACGAGGGGCTGCGGCGATGTGCGGCGATTGCAGTGGAGGGGATTCGGTCAATTGCTGTGGATGGGTGGGCGGTGGACTATGTTCGTCTGGATGAGACAGGGCGGGCGCTGGCAGACCCGTTTTGTTATCGCGATGAGAGGACGGTGGAGGCAGAAAAGAGATTGCATGAGAGGATCGGCGCTGGAAGGCTGCGGGAGTTGACGGGTGTGCAATTGCTTCGGATCAATACGCTGTATCAGCTTTATGCAGATAGGTTGCTCGGAGTGCCGGAAGGCTTCTGGCTGAACTTGCCGGAGTATATTCTGTCGCGGTTGGGTGGAGCGCGTGTTGCTGAGTATACGAATGCTACGCATACGCAGATGGTTGATCTAAATAGGCGAGAGTGGAGCGGTGAGGTTTTTGATGCGGCCCGATTGGATATCGTGTACGCGGCAAAGGTGGTGCCTCCTGGGACAGTTGTGGGACGGTTGTCAGGGCCTCTGGCTGCGTTGGCCGCATTTCGCGATACCGAGTTGATCGCTCCGGCTTGTCACGATACTGCTTCGGCAATTGCGGGTATACCGGAGACCGATGACGATTGGGCTTATATCAGTTCGGGCACGTGGTCGCTGGTGGGAGCGTTGTCGGAGCAGCCACAGAGTGGGGCGATGGCCGCGGGGGAAAACTTCACGAATCTTGGGGCTGTGGGTGGGCGGTTTTGCTTTCATAAGAATGTTAATGGGATGTGGCTGATTCGACAGTGCATTGATGCGTGGGCAGAGGATGGGTGTGTCTGGACTGTCCCGGAGTTGGTGGACGCGGCAAAGACGGTGGAGAAACCGGATGGGTTGATCGATGTAGATGAAGCAGATCTTTTGCTGGCGGGACGGATGCCGCAGCGGATCAATGCGCAAAGACTGCGGAAGGGGGTTGAGCCATTGAATGAGGGAGCTGGAAATGCTCCTGCGTTTGCGAGCCTGATCTTTCATAGTTTGGCGGCGCGGTATGCAGAGGTGTTGGACCGTGTGGCGTCTCATACCGGAAAGAAGTTGAAACGGGTGGTTGTTGTTGGTGGTGGAAGCCGCAATAAGTTTTTGAACCGACTTACGCGCGAGGCTACCGGACTTGAGGTAGTTCAAGGGGCGGCGGAGAGCTCAACGGTGGGGAACTTCGCTGTGCAGATGGCGGTGCTGGAAGGAAGTCGCGATGCGGTGATGGGGGCGTGTGCGGCGGAGGTGTCGCGTTGGGCTGCAGTGTTGGCAGAGGCGATGGAAGGGAATTAGTCGAGCGCTGTGCTGCGTGATAGGCTTTTCAGTGCATGTCTGCTCACTCGTTCGATCTCTCTGCTGCGGCGTTCACCGAGATGGTGCGCCAGGGGTTTCATCCGGATCTTCCAACAGGTGGTGAGGAGCAGGTGGAGCGGATTCGCACCGCTAAGCCGGTGACACCGGGTGGCGAGGTGCAAGACCTCCGTGGACTGCTGTGGTCGTCGATCGATAACGACACTTCGCGCGATCTCGACCAAGTGGAGTTTGCTGAACGGGTGGATGGCGGGATACGGGTGCTGGTGGGGGTGGCGGATGTATCGGGTTCGGTGGCGAAGAATACTCCGCTGGATCGGCATGCCGCGGAGCAGACGAAGACGGTGTATACGGCGACGCGGAACTTCCCTATGCTGCCGAATGAGCTTTCGACTGATATGACTTCGTTGAATGAGGGAGAAGATCGCGCGGCGGTTGTGTCGGAGTTCGTGGTGGATCCGAAGGGATGTTTGAGCCAGCAGAAGATTTACCGGGCTGTGGTGCACAATCGGGCGAAGCTGGCGTACAGCAAGATTGGGCCTTGGCTGGAGGGGAAGGCCGAGCCTGACGAGAAGGTTGCGGCATCGACAGAACTGGAGGCTCAGTTGCGGCTTCAGGATGAAGCAGCGAGGGCGATCCGGGAAGAACGAGTGGCTCAGGGAGCGCTGGAGTTCAATCGGATCGAGGCCGATCCGGTGGTGATCGACGGAGAAGTGCGGGCGATCAAGACGGCGCAGCATAACCGGGCGACGGACTTGATTGAAGACTTCATGATTGGGGCGAACGAGACGATGGCGGAGCTGCTTCGAGCGGCTGGCCGGTCAAGCATTCGCCGCGTGGTGCGGTCGCCGGAGCGATGGGATCGAATTGTGGAGCTGGTTGGTCGTTACGGGACGAACCTTCCGGCAGAGCCTGATTCTGCGGCTTTGAATGCTTTTCTGCGTAAGGAGCGGGCGGCGGATGCGGTTCACTATCCTGATCTGTCGTTGTCGATTATTAAGTTGATGGGGCCGGGGGAGTATGTGCTGTCGAAGGGCAGTGATACGGAGCCGTTGGGGCACTTTGGGTTGGCTGCTCGGGACTATACGCACTCGACTGCGCCGAACCGGAGGTTTGCGGACCTGGTGACGCAGCGGTTAGTGAAGGCGATGCTGGATGATGCGCCTCCGCCTTATACCGATGCGGAGCTGGCTGCGATTGCGGTGCAGTGCAATCTGCAGGAGAAGGCCGGGCACAAGGTCGAACGGGCGATGCGGAAGCGCGTGGCCGCTGTGGCGTTGGCGAACAGCATTGGGAAGAGCTTCCGCGGCGTGATTACAGGCGCGAGCGAGAAGGGTGTTTATGTGCGCGTGTTCGATCCTCCGGTTGAGGGAAGGATCGTTCGGGGCGAGCACGGTTTGGATGTTGGCGATACGGTGACGGTGACGCTGCTTCATACTGATCCGCAGCATGCTTTTATTGATTTTGGGCGTGCATGATGCGGATCGTATGACTAGGCGGTGGCTGGTTCGAGTTTTGCGGCGTCTGCCATTTGTTGGATGGACTGGGTGTAGGGGGCGCGGAGAACGCCGTGCTCGGTGATGATGGCGGTGATGTATTTGGCGGGCGTGACGTCGAAGGCGGGGTTCTGGATTGCCGCGCCGTTGGGAGTCATCTGCTTGCCGTTGGAGTGGGTGACTTCGGTGGCCGCGCGCTGCTCAATGGGAATGTCATTGCCGTGTTTGGTGGCGAGGTCGATGGTCGAGAGTGGTGCGGCTACGTAGAAGGGAATGCCGTGCTCTTTGGCGAGGACGGCGACTGTGTAGGTGCCGATTTTGTTGGCGGTGTCGCCGTTGGCGGCGATGCGGTCGGCTCCTACGATGACAGCCTGGATGCGGCCCTGACGCATGAGGGCTCCGGCCATGTTGTCGCAGAGGACGGTGGTGGGGATGTTGTCGTGGAGGAGCTCCCAGGCGGTGAGGCGCGCGCCTTGCAGGTAGGGCCGGGTCTCGTCGGCGAAGACGTCGATCTTGTGGCCGCGCTCGACGGCGGCGCGGATGACGCCGAGGGCGGTGCCGTAGCCGCAGGTGGCGAGGGCTCCGGCGTTGCAGTGGGTGAGGACGGTGCCTTCCTGGGGGAGGAGAGATGCGCCGTGGGCTCCCATGGCCTTGCAGGCGGCGATGTCTTCGTCGTACATTCGGCGAGCCTTGGCTACTACTGCGGCTTTGATCTCAGGAATTAGGGTGTTCTTTGCGGCGAGGTCGTTGTAGACGCTGCGGACTTCGTCGATGGCCCAGAAGAGGTTGACTGCGGTGGGGCGGGTCTCGGCTAGGGTCTTGCAGATGACTTCGACTTCGGCGTTGAGGGCCGGGATCGTGGTGGCGGTGCTGCGGTCGATACCGATGGCTACGCCCATGGCTCCGGAGACGCCGATGGCCGGGGCTCCGCGGACGATCATGTCGCGGATGACGGTGGCGACTTGCTTGTAGTCGGTGGCGAGGACGTAGGTCTCTTCGAGGGGGAGCTTGGTTTGGTCGAGGAAGTTAACGCCGGTGGGGAGCCATTCTAGGGTGGGAATCATGTCTCTCCTAGTTTATCGAAGTTGCCATATTTAGGTTGTTTAGAGCATCCGGTTCCGGCTGTGAGACGAGATAAACACCGACGACCCTGAATTCTTCGAGACTCCCACCTTCAAATAGAGAATCATGAAAGCTCTGCAATGCGGTCATCGCTTGAAGACAGAACGATGCTGTCTCAAACTCGCTGAATAGTCCGTTTTGATTAAGACGAGGACTGAAAAACTCGCAGAGAAGATTGCAAAGAACGCCGACACGGTGGTCGTAGCCGCGTAAGTTTGGCGACTTCAGGCCTCGCCAAAGCAGCGAATTGCTAAATCCCTGAGATAAGTCAAAGCCGAGAAACTCTCCGCTTGTCTCGGGCTGGTCTCTTCCGGCAGTTACTTCAATAACTTCGAACTCTTTCTGCTGCGCATAAGAGTTTGATGCTTCCGCCAGCGCAACGGCTTTGACAAGGTCGTGTACGACACCTGTTTCGCCGCCCTCTTCCAACAGCCAATAAAACATCTTGTTGTATTGGTGATCTTCGGGCAGAGAGTCGAAATGACGTACCCAGCTTCGACGGGTGCCCCGGTACTTCGGATTTGGATCATATTGAGGATTGCTTGGGCCGCTGAGGATGAGGAGATTCATTACTTTGTCTTCGCTTTCAGAGCCACGTGGGCGGCGCGGACGTCGGTGGCGGTGAAGACGGAGTAGAAGGGGACGCCGGGGATGGTGGCTTCGATGTTGGCGCGGCCTCCTTGTTCGCGGTCTACGAGGCAGAGGACTCCGGCTACGTTCATGCCAGCCTGGCGGGTGGCCTGGATGGCTTCGATGGTGGAGCCTCCGGTGGTGCAGACGTCGTCGACGATGACTACGTTGGCGCCGGGCTTGAGGAAGCCTTCGATGCGGCGGCCTGTGCCGTGGGTCTTTTCGGCTTTGCGGACGAGGAAGCCCTGGATGAGAGTGGGGGCTGGGCCGGGGTCTTCGGCGTCCAGCTCGAGGGCGCTGGAGAGCTCGATGATCTCGTTGTGGTCGGCGAGGGCCCAGGCGCTGGCGCTGGCGGTGTTGGAGACGAGGGGGTCGGCTCCCATGGTGAGGCCGCCTACAGCTTCGGCTGAGGGGATGTGCTGCTGGATGAGGTCGTAGAGGACGAGGCCGGAGAGGCGGCCGCCTTCGGCGTGGAGGGTGGTGATGCGGCAGTCGATGTAGTAGTCGGACTTCTGACCGCTGGCGAGGGTGAAGTCGCCTAGCTTGAAGGAGAGGGCGGCGATGAGGTCGAGGAGGGCTGTGCGGTTGTCAGTTGGCATGGTCTCTCCGATTGTAGAAGGGTAGGCACCCTCCCGGGTGTCATTTTTGCGCAAAGTATTCATTGCAGGTGGTTTAGGTTCGTACTTCCGGTGGCCGCAGTGCGTTAAAGTATCTGGAATCAAGGGGTGTCGCTTGTAAAGTATTCATTCGGTTTGGTTTAGCGGTTGAGCTTTAAATGAAAATGCCCCGACTTTGATCGGGGCATTTTCGTTGGTTGCTAGTTTAATTATAAGTGGCTGAAGCCAACTTTTATGCAATTGGTATCTCCTTTTGTTTCATGGATTTGACGTGGATTGGGACTTGACACGCTGTTTTGCTGAGGTTTTTCGAGAGAGTTTTTTATAACTCATTTATTTTTCGCACCTTGCCGCCCGCCAGGCGTATAGTTCCTGCGCTGCTGAATCGGTGTGTAGCATAATGTGACCGTCACAAATTTTCGGATTAACAAACGGATGAGATATGTCTGACGCACCAGACCAAAGCCTGCTTGAGGCTCTACTGGACTCCTGGGATCGGAACAATACCATCCTGCTTAACCTGCTCCGCGCCATCCCGGAGGACGGGCTGAAGGTCAGGGCGATGGAGAGCGGCCCGTCCATCGCGGAGATGTTCACACACATCCACTATGTACGACTTGTGTTTGTCTTCGAAGACTCCCCTGAGTTCGCCAGAGAGCT
>Ga0210409_10000803_pt1 | contig 45848 bp, 39 predicted proteins | sample IncBWH17MmetaG_FD_161649 | JGI IMG/M metagenome (GOLD analysis project Ga0210409, IMG submission 161649) | Forest soil microbial communities from Barre Woods Harvard Forest LTER site, Petersham, Massachusetts, United States - Inc-BW-H-17-M | ecosystem: Environmental > Terrestrial > Soil >... | reverse complement strand
ACCACTTGCAAGAATGTCAACGCTGCGCTTCACGTCGCCCTCGAGGCTGACCTCGCCGGCGGCAACCACAATACCCTCGCCGACATGGCTTCGGTCATTCACACGCAACGATTGCGCAAAGCCACTGGACGAAGCGGGTGAGCATCTGTTGCGCGGCTACCGTCTCCTGACTCATCCGTGCGGCACCGGCCGAAACGCGCTCCCCGAGAGCAAAGGGGTCGCACGGCTATTTCGGATCTTGATTCGTAAAGATGAATTTCCCGCCGCTTCGTGCAAGCATCACCGACTGCACGCTTTTGAGTTCTTTCGGGTTCGCCTGATCAGTCCACAGGAACACTCTGCCGGGACCGCTCCATAGGGCCGCTAACGATTCCGGTGTCTCGAAGATATGCGACGCATCGGGGAATTTCGCGCCATACCACAAGTTCCCGCTCGGTTCATGCAAGACGTGAACCTGGACACCGGTGTAAAAATTCAGCGTTGAAGCCTCATGGTACTCGCCGTCGATGACGATCACATCACCCGGCCGAAAGTGCTTTTGAATCGCCTCCGCGAGATCATAGGAAGACAGAATGGGCGAAAATCGAATGAAAGAAAAATGTACACAGGCAAGCAAGACGATCATCATCGCGGCTAGCGCTACATTGCCCGCGATCGGACGGCCGCGCCTTCGAAAAATCCAGTTGAGTCCGGTCCCGAGGAACAGCGCCAGCGATGCTCCAAGAAGTGGACCGCGAAAGGCGCCTAGCGCCCGCGGCGTCAGATCAAGCACATGACCGAGCGAGAGGTTGTACTCGTCCGGATTCTTGGTAAGCAAGTCGGCTAAGTCCGCGCCAGAAGCAGGTCGATGGGAGATGGACAAAACAATCATTCCAGCTACGAATCCCAGAGCGCCCAGAGCGAAGAGGACTGTCGATGAGATCCGGCCTGCTCGCCGGTCCGATTCACTCGCTACCGGTCCGGATTCTCGCGCCAGCCAACCGCCAACCAGGAGCGCCATGCCCGGCAAGACAGGAACCGCGTAGTACTCCTGCCGGGTCGAGAAGCTAAAAAAAACCAGAACTACTGCAACCCATAACAGGAAGAGCAAGTTCGCACGGCGGCGATGGTCCAACTTTCTTACTGGTGTGCGAAGTTCGCGTAGCCTGATCGGAACGTCGAGAAGAGCCTGCGGCAGAAACGCAGTCCACGGGAAAAGCCAGGCTAGAGTCAGCCCCCAGAAAATGCCGAGCGGAGCCGTATCAAAACCCGCAGGCACGCGCTTACCGAGAAAGCGCATCAGGTGTTCGTTGATAAAATAAAGCCACAGAAAACTCGGCGCCTGGCCTTGAGCTGGAGTTCGGACGGCTGCCAGGATATGCCAGGGCGCGGCAATCGCCAGGAACACCAGCGTGCTCGAAACAATACGCATTTTCAGCATGTGACGCAGGTTTCCGGTCAGCAATAAAAAACTTCCGATTGTTGCCGCCGGGAACACCAACCCGATAAGACCCTTCGTTAGCACGTTGAACGCACAGGTTGCCGCGAACCCCCAGCATGCAACACGCGAAGGCCGTTCTTGGTCGAGCGTTCGCAAAAAGAAGTAGTAGCCCAGAGTGAACCACAGCGCGATCATCACTTCGGGAATCAGAAATCGCGTGTAAATGTACACGCCTATCGAAGTGACCACGACTAACCCCGCATATAAGCCGCCGGTCTCTCCGTAAACGCGCCGTCCGAGGAAATACGTCGCGAACACCAGCGCGAGAACGCAGAGCATCAGCGGCAAGCGGGCGCTCCATTCTCCGATTCCAAAAATCTTAAAGCTGGCAGCTACGCTCCAAAACAGCATCGGAGCCTTCTCCATGTAGCGGATGCCATTGGTGTAGATCGTCACCCAATCATTCTGCAGCGCCATTTCGCGCCCAGCTTCGGCGTGGACCGAGTCGACATCGTCCAGCAACGGAGGGCGCGAGAGGTCGGCCATGTAGATCGCTGCCCATAACACAACTAAACCGCTCGCAGCGATGACCATCCAACCATTCCGGCGGCTGGGCTGAGTGTCAGGACCTTCTCGTTGGATGGAAGGTCGATTCTCCAGCGCTTCATCCACATCAACAGAATCATCAGGCCCCATAAGTGGTAACCCCAATTCGCTCTTCTCTCCATGTGCTCTCTCAGCAAGGCTTCGATAACATGCCAATCGAACAAGTTGCTTTCTGCGACAGCCTTCTGACTCACAGTGTCCAGTAGCAGTGGCTTAAGTACGCCTCGAAACCAGTCATGGACTGGGATATCGAATCCAACTTTCGGCCTTTGCAAGATAGCCTTTGGAAGTTTGTCTCTCATCAGTCGACGAAGAACGTATTTTGTCTGGGACCCGCGGAGCTTGAAGTCATCCGGCAGGCTGTTCGCGAAATCGACGATGCGAGTATCCAGGAACGGAGGCCGGGCCTCCAGCGAATGCGCCATGCTGATTCGATCCACTTTGTACAGGATGTCGTCCGGAAGGTAGTAGCGTTGATCGAAGTCTAACGCGTGGCGCAACAGGCTTCGATGAGTCCCATTTGCGGTTATTGCTTCGAGAGGTTTGGCATCGGAGTAGCGGAAAAAACACTGTTTTTCACTTTCAGAAAAAGTCCCGTTCCAGAATACATGCGCGAGTTCGGGAGTAAGCAGTGATCCCTGCAAGAACCTTTTGACCTTGTATTCGAAGCTGATCTTTTCATCCGAGACGGGCAAATGATTCGCACAGGCAAGCGCTACCTTGCGGATAAACTCCGGAGTGCGACGTGCCATGGCATTGTGCCTGTCGGCGCGGTAAGTAACGTATCCAGCAAAGAGTTCATCGGCGCCCTCTCCAGACAGCAGGACGGTAACATCTTTCCGGCTCATTGCTGCCAGAAACCAAAGCGGGAGTGCCCCCGCATCCCCACTTGGCTCGTCCGAGTAATACGACAAGTGTTCGATTGCACTCGTCAGATCAGCGCCTGGGTTGAGATCAAACTCGGAATGCTCGGCCCCATACAGGCGGCTGACTTTACGAGCGTAGGAGCCATCGTCGAACGAACGCCCCCTGAAGGTTACGGAGAAAGTCTTCAATCGGCCCGGGTAGTGGCGAGCGACATAATGCAGGACCGTAGAAGAATCGAGACCCCCGCTTAACCAGATTCCCAGTGGAACGTCGGACACCAATTGCTCAGAGACGGACTGGTCGATGAGACTGTCGAGTTCCTCGCAAGCCTCTTCTATTGAGGGAGGCGACGGGAGTGGGGCGCGCGTCCTGAAGGATCGTACTGTGGAAGTGCCCTTGTGCCACTCAAGAATGTGCCCAGGCATCAACTTGACGATGTCTTCGGCGAGCGTGTATGGGCCCGGCACATAGTTCACGCCAAGAAAGCAATTCAATCCATGAAGACATAGTTTGCGAGGAATCGATGGGTGGGCAAAGATGCCCTTCAACTCAGACGCGAAACAGATTTCTCCATTCCCAAGCCAATAATACAAAGGCTTGATGCCGATCGGGTCGCGGGACAGGATGAGGCACTGATCGGATTCAATCCACACTGCGACAGCGTACATTCCACGTAAACGGGAAAAGCAATCGGTACCCCAGCGCAAGAAAGCGTTCAGAACGACTTCGGTATCGCAATGGGTGTCGAAATGAAATCCTTCGGTTTGCAGCTCTGCACGGAGATGCTGGTGATTGAAGATCTCGCCATTAAAGATAACGACAACATTCTTATCCGGACTGAACAACGGCTGGTCACCCTCCGCCAAATCGAGGATACGCAACCGAGTCACGCCAAGTGAGATGTGGCGCGAGACAAATTGTCCTTGATGATCCGGCCCCCGATGGGAGAGGCAGTTTAAGCCGCGGTTCAACACCTCCGGCGGCAAGCGGCCCGAAATGTGTGAGTACCCGAGAATCCCACACATAGAAATCATCGAGGCACGTTGGAAGAGATTCGTTCGACGCCGACAGCCCCAGTCGGCGGCAATCTCAACCGCGCCCGTTGAAACTTAAGAAACCTCAGTCCTCAAGAGAAACGGTGGTGTGCAGTTTAACCGCTTAAAGACCAAAAGACCATAGATAAGCCCATAACCACACTCGCATTCGGAAATAGTGTCAACAAGAGCAGAGCGATTGGCCATTGTAAGAAGGACTGCGTCGCTGGTAGTCCACGCGACATCTAGATGCGTTTGTCAACTTCGCTCTTGGGAGTATCGCGATTGCACTCATCTACCGTCAGTCAAACACTTTCCTGCCGCGGACCTGCTATCGCCCGTTAGGTGACAAATTGTCGGTTGACTGGGAAGTATTCGACAACTACGATTGTCGGCGCCTTTGGGCCTCGCCACCTTGCGTCTCAGGCGCCGTTGATTCACTGCCGGCGTGCCACCACCACCCTCATTACGTACTGGAGGGCGTGCCATGAAGTTCGAAGTGCAAACTCCTCACTCGCTTATCAAGGGTTCTTTGATCCTGTTGGTTCTACTCTTCTGCGTCGGTCAGGCTGTGACGCAGGCTGATCCACCGATTCCGGCCGGAGAAGTGCGCATCCACTATTTTCGGCCCGATGGCAACTACTCGGGCTGGGCGCTCTACACGTGGAATGCGTCTACGGAAAACGCCGTGTGGTGCCAGAGCGAGGTAGCGATCACGGGCACCGACAGTTTCGGCGTCTATTTCGATGTCACAGTGAATCCAGCACAGGGTACGCCGGTTGGTGATTTGGGTTTCATCATCAATAACTGCGCTGCAGGACAGATCAAGGATCCGGGGCCAGATCAGCATCTGCAGATCACACAGTTCAACGAGGCCTGGGTAATTCATGCCGACGCTACGGTGTTCACGACGCAGCCAACGGCGCAGCAGATCGCCAACGCAGTTCTGGGCATTGAACAGGCTTACTGGATCGACCGCTCGCATCTCGCGATTCAGTCACAATATATACAGAGCGGATCGACCTACGCACTTACTACCAGCCTGACTGGCGGCTTGAATCTGACCAACACGGGGGTGACGGGCGGCACGCAAATTCCTCTGACAGTCGGAGGAAGTCTTTCATCCGATGAACTGGCGCGTTATCCGCAATTAGCCAGCTACGCAGTCCTGCAGTTACCTTCAGGCATTGACCTGAACACCATCAAGCAAGCGCTGAAAGGCGAACTCGCCTTCTCGGTTGTGAGCTCAACCGGCACGTTGCTCTATGCGACCGGCCTTCAGATCCCCGGTGTACTGGATGACCTCTACTACTACTCGGGAAAACTTGGCGCTGTGTTCAACGAAAATTCGAACCCTGTCCGGCTTAAAGTCTGGGCGCCAACCGCTCAATCGGTTTCGCTTGAACTGTTCGATCACGCTAGCGATACGGTGCCCTCGGCGACGATTCCCATGCAGGAGAATAACGGAGTTTGGACCGCGAATGGTACCAACGATTGGAAAGGGAAGTACTACCTCTACAACCTGAGTGTTTGGGTTCCGCTCGATGCGGCCGTCGACACAAATCTCACCACCGATCCTTACTCCATTGACATCGCGATCAATGGAGCGAAAAGCCGCATTACCGATCTCGAGTCTGCCGCAACCAAGCCGGCGGGATGGGATCGTAGCGGCTCACCCGCGCTGCACAGCTTCAGCGATATGAGTCTGTATGAACTGCATATTCGCGACTTCAGCGTGAATGATCCGACAGTCCCAGCTTCGCATCGAGGCACCTACGAAGCCTTTTCCGATCAAAACTCCAACGGCATGCGGCATCTGAAGGATCTCGCGAAAAATGGTTTGGCCGCTGTGCACATTCTTCCTTCGTTTCATTTCGCGAGCGTGAACGAAGATAAATCCACGTGGCTGACGACCGGCGATCTTTCGCAGTTCCCACCTGACGGTCAACAACAGCAGGCAGCGGTCGCGGCGATCCAGGGCAGGGACGCATTTAACTGGGGCTACGATCCGGTGCACTACATGACGCCGGAGGGCAGTTATGCGATCGTTCCCGACAACCGTGTGCGCGAATACAGAACGATGGTGATGGGCCTGCACAGCGCGGGATTGCGGGTGGTACAGGACGTTGTTTTCAATCACACGAACGCGTTTGGCGAAGGACCGAATTCGAATCTCGACGAGGTAGTGCCCGGTTACTACCATCGCCTGGACGCGAATGGGAACGTGGAAACCGGATCTTGCTGTCCGGATACCGCCAGCGAACATCGCATGATGGAAAAGCTGATCATCGACACGCTCGTGCTCAATGCGCGCGAGTACAAGATTGATGGCTTCCGCTTCGACATCATGAGTTTTCACTTCACCTATAACATGCAACACATTCAGGCCGCCCTTCAGGCTTTGAGGCCGCAGAGAGACGGGGTGGACGGCTCAAAGATCTACTTATACGGCGAAGGTTTCAACTTTGGCGATACGGCCAACAATCAGATTGGACCGAACGCCAGCCAGATCAATCTGTACGGGTTCGGCATTGGAAGTTTCAACGACCGCATCCGTGACGGCATCCGCGGCGGCAGCCCGTTTACCGATGAGCGCGTCCAGGGATTCGCCACTGGCCTGTTTACTGATCCAAGCGACTATACGAATCAGAATCCTCCCGGAGCGGGTCAGCAGGGCCAGCTCTTGCAGTATTCGGATTGGATCCTTGTCGGTCTTACCGGGAATCTGCGCGATTACAGTTTCACGAACAGCGCCGGGAATACCGTGACCGGTGCTCAGGTGAATTACAACGGTCAACCTACTGGCTACACGGCGACGCCGATCGAGTCCGTAAACTACTGCTCGGTGCACGACAATCAGGATCTGTTCGACGCGGTCCAGTTGAAGTCCAGCTTCAACGACAGTATTGCGACACGGGCGCGCCGCCAAGTGCTTGCGATGAGCCTGGTGGAACTGGGACAGGGCGTTCCGTTCTTTCAGGCGGGTGACGATCTGCTGCGCTCGAAGGATATGGATCAGAACAGCTACGACTCCGGCGACTGGTTCAACAAGATTGATTGGAGCGGGCAGACCGCCAACTGGGGGATCGGCCTTCCCATCGCCAGCCAGAATGGGGGCCAGTGGTCGATCATGACACCGCTGCTCAGCGATCCGGAATACACGCCGCAACCGCAAAACATCGCGTACAGCGGGAATGCGTTTCGCGAGTTCCTGCAGATTCGGTACAGTTCGCGACTCTTCCGCATGCCGACGTTTGGCGAGGTTCAGCGGAATCTTACGTTCCTCAATGTCGGCCCGAACCAGGTTCCGTGATTGATTGCCATGAGGCTGAATGCGAATGGAGGCGACTACGGCCAGTACACCAACATTCTCGTTGTCTTCAACGCAACCGATCAGCAGATGACGTTTACGGACGGAAATTTGACGGGCTTGCATTTACGTCTGCATCCGGTGCAACGCAGTTCAAGCGATCCGTTGACGCGGCAATCCAGTTTTAACTCGAAGGCAGGCTCAGCCACGGTCGCGGGGCTGACTACTGCCGTCTTCGTAAGCGAGGATAGATAGGATTGAGCGGCCCGAACGAGCTGGAGGTGCGACGACGGGCCCCGTGCTCGATCAGGCGGAACTGAAGGTAAGTACGGCAGCGGACGCCGGCTTTGACAGCATGATGCTGGGGCGCCCGGAACCGCGTATCTGCAAATATATATCTTAGAGATATATATATAAATAGTGTGTATATCTAGTATGAACACAAAGAGTTCTGGCAAAAATGCGAAACGAAGCCACCAAGTATCTTGTTTTCAACGCGACTGGAGTTTTGGCGTGTACCGATTTGCGGGAGAACGTCACCTTACCGCCCCCTTGCCAGCAGACGTACGATAGAAACAGCAGTGCAGGAGGTCTCCCATGATTGCACTCCGTCTCGTTCGTCTCATTGAGAATCATTCCGCAGAGCTGGCCGACGGGCTCACTCGAAAACTCCTCTCCTCTGATCGAACCCGGGACTTGCACAAAGTGCCGGCACACGAACTCCATCAGCGCTGTGACGAGATCTACCATAACCTAAGCGACTGGTTGCTTTCGAAAACCGACCACGAAATCGAATCGGTCTACAAGAGCCTCGGTGCCCGGCGCGCTCACCAGGGAGTTCCGCTCGCAGCTCTGACCTGGGCCATCCTGCTCACGAAAGAGCATCTCTGGGGATTTCTAGAGTCGGAGGGTGTGTACGGAGGATTGCACAACGTCTTTGGTGAGCTCGAGTTGCTGCGATTGCTGGATCAGTTTTTCGATCGCGCCGTTTACTACGCGACGGAGGGCTACGAACAGGCAACAGCGAAGGTGGCTTAGGGACGAGCACTGAGTCGCGAGCATTTCGGCGCGTAGACCTTCGCTCTTAGTCCCCGTGACTTCTCGACCGTTTCCCGGGTCTGTTTAGCGTTTTGCGCGGACCGCGCTTCCATTTACCGCGCGAAATGTCATCTCCAAAGCCGGACTGCGCGTCCGCCGTTTCCAGGCGAAGAATAATCCCGCATACGTGTCCGTAATATAGGCAGACTGCTTTATTCCCAATATCTTCGCCGTTTGGTCGATCCAACGCGCAGGTCCCTCGATCTCTCCGAAGTTGCCGATCGGCGTTTCGTCCACGACCACGTGTCCTTTGCCATCGGCCCACTCGGCGCGAAACTTCTCGTAACGGAACGTCGGCTGAAAGCCTAAAGCGTGCAGGATAGCCTCCATCTTCCTGCCGTCGGATACTTTCGTCTCCGTCTCCACGCGTGTTTTGTGCCGTCCCACCTTGCCCTTGGCCTTGTGCGTGAGGACCCATTCTTTTCCATACAGCCGCAGCCGCAAGAGGTCGCCGCGCTTGCGCAACGGCAACCCGGGCAGGTCATAGAGCGTATTCATCTCGTGTGTACGCGGGGTGATGCGCCGAAGTCTCGACGCCCGCAGACTTCGCGTGAGTCCGCGCAAATCGGCGACACGAAATTTGATTTCGATTTCTCGATTGGAAGCCATACTCAACGCCGGCGACACCCCTGTCCCAAGACCAAAGGTTTGTCCTAACTGAACGTGGGCAGTTTCACCAGATCCTCGCGCGGTACGGGCTCTGTCGGTTGCCCGGCCTTTCGCCAAGCGGCCAACCCTCCCACCAGAATAAAAGCGTTGAAGCCTTTCTCCCGCAGCAAGTGCGCCACCCGGGCGCTCGTGGCTTCGCGCTGTCAAGTGCAGTACAGATAAATGTCCCGGTCCGGTGGGATTCTCTGCAGTTCTTGTTCGAGATTGTTCGGCTCGATACGGATCGATCCCTTAATCCTGGACGCCTGCGGATCGTAATAGCCGTGGCTGCGCACATCCACCACCAGGATCTTGTCCGCCTCTTCTGACTTCAGCTTCTCGATCAGTTCCTGAACCTGCACCCGTGGAACGACTCGATACACCCGGTTTTTCCGAACAAGCCACAAGCGATAGATCACATACGCAATTACGCCGACAACGAGAACCTCCTCGATCGTATGACCGGCCGTCTGAAAACCAACATTAATCGTCTTCAGAAAATCGCGTCCCACAAAGCCGAGTGTGAAATACGCGAGGATATATAACGACGCGCCCGCGATGTCGTAAGCAAGAAACTGCCCGAACCGCATCCGCATGCTGCCCGCGAGTGGCGGGCCCATCGTATTCACGCCCGGGATGAATTTCGCGATCACCAGCGTCAGTTTGCCGCGCTTGTAGAAGGACTCCGCGGACCGAAAGATGCAAGTCTCAGGATTCGCGGAGACTTTGCATAAGAATCCAAGGAGGGACCATCCAGTGTAACGTCCGGCAACAAACAGCAGGGTGTCGCCCACGACCATCGCCGTGAGCACGAGGGGTAACATGACCGACGCGTGCAGAGCACGGCTCCCCACTGCCGCCCCCGCCCCCACCAGGGCGACCGCTGCGGGTACCGGCAATCCGATCGCTTCCGCAAACACCAGCGCGACGATGACCAGATAACCGTGCCGCGAAATCAAGGTAACAATTTCTGTCATGCCAAGAATTAGACTAGCGGGGATTGGAGGACCCGTCCAGCGACCCTGGCCCTTGAAAACCCAGAATCCATCTGGCAATGTCCGTAATCGAATGCAGCAAACCCTGAAGTCAATCGATGGCGATATGTCAGAGTTGAAAACCTCGTCTCGTCGCACGATCAATCTTCCAGGCCGTCCTGCCGCCCTGCCTTTCAGCGATGCGGTCCTGGTAGGAGATACGCTTTACCTCTCCGGACGGATTGGCATCGATCCAGTCACCGGGCGGGCCCCGGCCGATCTCGACGCCGAAATCAAACTTCTTCTCGACGGAGTGGAGGCTGTGCTTGCCGAAGCAGGTATGCACATGGACGATCTGGTTTCGGTACAGATCTTCTGTCCGGATGTATCTCTATGGGAACGTTTCAGCGCGGCTTATCTGAAGCGTTTCTCGCAGGAACTCCCGGCGCGGGCTTTCGTCGGTTCTGGACCGCTGCTACTTGGTGGACGGTTCGAAATGATGGGAGTAGCAGTTCGTCGTTCCTGAAAGGCAGTTGGCGAACGCAGGGGGGCCTAAGCAAAGTCCGAACAAGCAATTGTCCGACCCTCGGTTGCACGGGCGTACCAACCGGCGCCCAACTCCAACAGCCACGCAATCCTCGTACTCGTGAGGCGTGTGGGAATCTGGGCGTCCTCGAACTACTGCGAGGGCTGGGACGCAGTTTCAGCGAGTCGTCACATGTTTTCCGTTTTCAAAGACGTTCGAGTCTTGCGGAAGAACGATGGGCCCGGTGCGACGCATGGTGCTCCAGTCGTATCCGAAGGCGGTGCCGCAGATGAGGCAAACCTGGTAGTCCTGCCCATGGGTGCCGCTATGAGGCCAGGAAAAACGGTGAGGGCAGAGGTTCTCGATAAGCCGCTGGAGGAAACGGGCCATACCTGTCGTACTCCTTAGGGGACCTGGCACGTCGGGGCGCGTCGCTTTCCTGGCCAGAAACGGAATCGCGCAAAACGCCTGACTGGTACCGGTTTTCACACTAACACGAGTTTTCGAAACACGCGCACGCCATGGTGCATGGCTCGTGTGCGGAGGGTCATGGGCTGGTCCATTACCCTCCATTTTGTTGCCGAACGGATGGTGTTTGAGGACGATCCGTGAGTTGATGAGAGCCCGCACCTCTTGCCGGGCGATGCGCACGGCGCGTCAGCGTTACCCTACTCGCCCTTGGAGGAGGTTCCTTCCGCACTCAGGTCCGGTGTTCGTGGCTGGTGTCCCGTAACACAATGTCTCTTCTGGCACCCTACCCCAGGATTGAAGTCATGGAAGATCGATCGTTCGTCGCTGCCTGCGCACAAGGGTTTGCGTATCACTCCCAAGACTATGCCCGGAAGACGCTCGTCTCCACCGATGCACCTCTGTGCACGAGGCGTACAGGCCCTTCCGTAATCTAGGGAGTGTGATTACTAACTTCCTATACTGTGCGTGCAATGAGCACCCTCCCCCAAGTGCAAGTTACGCCACGTTCGCCCCGTCTGCATCTCGACGGCGGGACCCCGGCGGTTGTGAGATTCTCGGACGGCGAGCGCATCTCCGGAAGCCTGGAAGTCATATCCCTGAGCGGCGGCCTGCTCGCGCTGGATAGTCCACTCGCCCAGGGATCCCAGGTAAAACTGATGTTCGTAACCGGCGCCGGGTCGGTATTGGCTGGAGCCGAGATGCTGCCTCCGGTGGACCGCTCCCATCAGCCCTTTCGCTTTACATCGCTGGCTCGGCAGGACCGCAACCGGCTCGAGTCGATCATTCCAGTGTCGGTCTACCAGGACATCGTAGAGCCGGACTGGATGAAAAAGCTCAGGGCCGCATCGGAAGACCGATATGTACCACGCAAGCAGAGACGACTCAATCTGACTTTGCGTACCGTCGGCGTGATTGTGCTTAGTCTGATTTCGGCTGCGTTTCTTCTGACCCGCTTGCCGTTACTCAAGCTCGTGTTGAAATAGGGTCTGCCGGAGCATCGCATGAGCCTGACAAACAAACGTCGCTGGCCGCGCTACCACGTCCACCTGCCTGTTTTTATTTCTACGGAGACCGAAGTGTCGACGGTGGCCGTTCCCGGCGTGGTCAGCGAGATCAGCCGGGGCGGCATGGAGTTGTACGGCGGCGTGCAAAGGCGGCCGGGCGACCTGATGGAGGTCGAGTTCCAAGCGGCTGGCATTCTGCGCGTAGCCGGCGTCGTTCGTAGCCAGTCGGGATTCTGTTTTGGACTTGAGTTTCTCAGCCTGTTACCGGCCGAGCCAGGCGGCGGACTGCGGCCTTTGGCGCGCGAAGATGGGCGGATGACGCTCGGCGAACTGGGCATGAGTTCCGCGCAACCACGCGGTTCTGCAACCCAAGGCCATGACGAGATCGACTCAGACGATGCGCTGTTCGTGGAGATCTTCCTCGACCGTCATGATAGCTTCCTGCGTGAAGCCCAAATGGAGATACAGAGCCTTCGCCAGAGGGCGCTGAAGATCAGGCAGTGGCGGGAGGAAATGGAAGCAGTGCTGAAGCAGCGAATGGGCCGGGAGTTGAACCTCGAATTACCCGGGGCCGACGGTGCCCCAGGTTCGCGTCCGTTTGCGGGACGCTAAACCTGGGCAAATTACCGTGTGGTTCGTTCCTTTGCGGGCGGATTGAAGCCCAGCGTGCGCATCACTGCTTCTTCATAGTGTCGTTCTTCATGTTGTCCTTGCTCATGGTGTCTTTCTTGCCGACGGGCGATTCCTGCGCCTGCTTGTAGCCCGCCTTCTGAGCGTCAGCCTCGGTCATGTACTGCCCATGCTTGGTCTTGCCGTACCAGGAGTCTCCTTCTTTGTGATAGACCTTGGTGTTGCTGTTGACCCATACTTTGCCGCCGCCCCCGCCGGGAGCCTGCGGAATCGTCGAGGGGTCCACTGGAGCAGACTTCGTCTTCGCGGTCTTGGTGGGTTTTGAAGTGTCGGATGTGGCCGGAGCAGTCTGGGCAATACAAACGGCCGAGGTCGCGGCGGCAAGTATGGCGAGGATCAGGAATCGCAGTTTCGGAGTCATCAAGGCGTTCTCCTTCGAGGGGATTGTCTGTTGCGTGGGCCCGGAGAAATGTGTACGGCGGGGGATTATACAGCGTTGGACGACTACGGTGTGTGTCTTAAGGGCTAGCGGCCGGTGATGATTCCTTTCACATATGGGGGATTTTACGATGTGCCGAGACAAATTGTCTTTGCGCATGGGGGATCCCTTTATGTGCTGATTAGCGTTTTTGATGAGCAACGCGATGACTACGCCGATTGCTATTCCGTGTACAAGGCACTGCTTTCGGCGAGAGATCAGGCCAGCGTTCCACCGAAAGACTTCATCAACAACCATGCCAGCATTGGCGCCGAACTCATGGGCGAGGTACCTGTCAGGGACATGCTCTTCGACAAGACCCTGCGTAACGAACTGGACGTAGCTGTCGTTGAAAAACATATTTTCCGAGTCGGACGGGCACTCAAGAAGTAAGGTTCGTCCCAATTGACACCCCCTCCAGGCACCCCTAGACTGAAGGACTGGACGCGGGGCACGAGGACGCATGAGCTGGCTACAGAACAAGTTCGAAAAGAATTTCCTGATCACCACGGTCGATTACGTCTTCAACTGGGCGCGGAAGTCGGCGGTATGGCCGATGACCTTCGGGCTGGCCTGCTGCGCGATCGAAATGATCGCGTCGTCGACGGCGCGCTTTGATATTGCGCGCTTTGGGTCGGAGGTGTTCCGGCCGAGTCCGCGGCAGGCAGACCTGATGATCGTCTCGGGCACGGTGACGCTGAAGATGGCGCCGGTCGTGAAACGGATTTACGACCAGATGCCCGATCCGAAGTGGGTGATCTCGATGGGCGCATGTTCGTCGGTTGGCGGGCCGTTCAATACCTACGCAGTACTGCAGGGCGTCGACAAGATCGTGCCCGTTGATGTGTACGTGATCGGGTGCCCGCCGCGCCCGGAGAATCTGTTCTATGCACTGCTCAAGCTGCAGGACAAGATCGACACCATGACTCTGGCGAAAAAGCCTACCGAAGTGCGGCTGGACGAGAACATGGTGGAGAATTTCAAGAAGCAAGTGATGATCGCGCAGACACTGCAACCGAAGTAGCCGCGAACTCCGAGCGGCTAGCTGCCAGCTTAAACGCGCGGTTCGTTATGCCGACCGATCCACAAACATCGCAGTCGGCATTCAGCACTCGGCATTCAGCCGCGGCACCTTCGCGGTTTCTATGTACCGAACAACTATGATGGCTGAATGCTAATTGCTAACTGCTTAGAGAGCCGCGGCTCACTCCATGTCCCAGCTCGTCAAGCTCACAACTCAATCGGAACTGCCGGCGGCGAATGAAGCCAAGGAATTCCCCTGTGGCGACAAGGTGATTTGCATCGCCAATGTGAACGGGGAGTTCTCGGCAATGGATAACGTCTGCCTGCATCGTGGCGGTCCGCTGGGACAGGGCGTGGTAGAGAAGGGCAAAGTCGTGTGCCCGTGGCACGGGTGGGTGTGGGATCCGAAGACAGGGCAGGCCGTGCACAATCCGGCGGCCAGGGTCGCGGTCTATCCGATGAAGATTGAGAACGGGGAAGTGTGGGTAGAGATTCAATAGAGCTGACTGGGATAGTCGATGGTGCCCGTATCCCCACTCCGCTGTGGATTTTTCTGCTGAACCTCGGCGCCCGAAGGCGCTCGACCAAGATCGCCGCTTGCGGGCACAGCTGAAGGCGTGCCCTCCCGAAAAACTCTATCCAAGGTATTTGAGGAACTTTCCTGACTGATTGTCGAACTCAGGGAAGACTTGCGCCAGCTTGTCGTTGCCCAGGTGGCGCACCACTGCTTCTCCGACCACGCGACGGAAGTCAGTCGTGAGCGCGAGGTCGCGGCCTTCGTAGAGTTGGGCCTGATCCAGGCCGGGCCACTGGCCGTATACTTTGCCGCCTTTCACAGGCCCTCCCATCACGAACATGACGTTCGCATGGCCGTGGTCGGTGCCGCGATTGCCGTTCTCGCGTGCGGTGCGGCCGAACTCCGACATCGTGACGACAACGGTGTCGTCGGCGAGGTCGCCGAGGTCGATCCAGAAAGCCGAGAGCGACTGTGAGAACTCGCGAAGCACGTTGGCGATCTGGCCCTGCGTGCTGCCCTCGTTGACGTGATGATCCCAACCGCCGATGTCGGCAAAGGCAACCTGCACACCGAGATTGGCTTTGATCAGTTGCGCGAGCTGCTTGAGGCTGTCCCCGAAGCGACCGCGTGGATAATCGGCGCCCGGGGCGGGCTTGTACTTTGCCGGATCGGCGGACTTCAGCATCTTCACTGCGTCAAATGTCTCTTCGCCCGTTCCGTGCAACACGGAGTCAGAGGAGTGGTCGTACATCGCCTCGAACGTATTCGCAATCGGCGCAGCGTTCGGATTGCGGCCTCCTACGCCGAAGTCGTTAATGTTATTGACCGCAACAGCGCGCTCCTGGCCGGTGAGAATGCGCGGCAGCGCTGGGCCCAGCGAGATGGCCCGGAAAGCGGACTTGTCGCCAGACTCGGGCGCCGAACGCAGCGCACGATTCAACCAGCCGTCGTTGGTCGCTTTTAGGCCGGGCGTGCCAGACTCCATAAAGTCCTGCGCGTCGAAATGCGAGCGCGTGGGATCTGGAGAGCCGGCGGCGTGCACGATGGCGAGATGCCGCTGATCCCAGAGCGGCTGAAACGATGCGAGCGAGGGATGCAGGCCGAAGAATCCATCGAGATCGAGGACGTCTTTGCGCGGGATGTTAATGCTGGGCCGCATCGCGTAGTACGCGCGCTCGCCGTGGGGCACGACAATGTTGAGTCCGTCGGCCGCGCCGCGCTGGAAGATCACGACCAGCCGCTTGGTGCGCGTGCCGGGTTCGGTCGCGCCGAATGCCGCGCGGGTCAGGAAACTCGGGATAGCAGTGGTGCCGACGACGGCCAGAGCGCTGTTACGGAGAAATACGCGACGTGTGATGGGCATAACGGACCTCAACAACCTATCAGTTCTCAGCTTTCAGCTGTCAGTTAGACGATGATACTGACGGCTGATCGCTGATGGCTGGCGACTCTTGTCATCTTCTTTGAAATTCCGGTGAACCTAAAATCAATCCCGCGATCGCGCCGGCGTTTGACGCGGGCGGCGGAGGAGCAGGCTTGTCGTTCCTGCGCGCGGCCGGCTTCACCACTGCTTTCACATTCGATGATGCAGCCGCCTGGTTCTGCAATTCGGCAAGAATCGCGTCGTGCGTCTGTTTGGATACTGTGCCGGCCAGCAACGAGCTCTCAAGTGCCGCAAGAGCTTGCGCGGAATCTGGTTGAGAGGCAGCAGAGGGATCTGAGGTCACGAGACGATTCGCGTCCACCTCGACCCCCCGGATTTTCCCCGACATCAGCGCCACTGAAAAATTCATCCGGCCGAGCAGCGCCGACGAATTCACCCACGATTCTTCTTTCATCGAGTAGCCAGTGGGCGGCTGCATACCGTACAGCGGCATTCCCAATTGATTCAGCTGACGGGCGAGGGGCAAGGCATCAGTGACATCGGCACCGGTGGCGCGGGCAGACGAGACAACGAATTCCAGCGGCGTTTTTACCTTGGCACGGTAAGCGCTTTCGCTCCAGAATTCTGGTGATTTCAACATGGTCGTGAGCACTTCACGAATGTCGCCATTCTTCTTGAGGAAAGTCTGGGCCATGCGATCGACCAGCGCTGGCGGCGGATCGTCCGAGACGAAGCGCATCGCCAGTTTGGTCGAAATGAAATGGGCCGTGGACGGATGGTGCGCGAGAATGTGCAGCACCTCCATCCCTTCCTTCTCTCCTCGGTCCTTGATCTTGTGCCCGAGCACGATTTTTGTTCCCGGCTCGTGCATGCGCTCTTCGTACTTGAAGCCCCCGCCCTTTTGTGGCTGATCGATGGTCCAACCCGTGAGCACCTTCGCCACTTCGGTCACGTCCTGTTGGGTGTAGCCACCGTTCACGCCGAGCGTGTGCAGTTCCATCAACTCACGGCCATAATTCTCGTTGAGGCCTCCATTGCGCTTCTTGCCTTTGGCCTGATTCGGAGGCGGCGGAAAACGGCGACGGTACGGCCGATTCGGATATCGGCGAATTCCGCGTGCAATATCGGAATCGGGGCCGACGCTCAGCCAATTGTCGAGATAGAAGAGCATCGCAGGACTCTTCGCGGTGGCCACGAGCAGGTCTTCAAATTTTCCCAGGGCGTGTGGCCGGATGACTTCGCGCTCGTAGCTGGTCACCATGTATCGGTCGGCGCCTTTGCCGATAAAAACGTTGAAGTGGTTGAACCAGAAGTCGGTCATCACTTCGTCAAGCTGGCGCTCGCTGTAGATGGCGCGTAGCAGCTTGGCTTGCATAAGCTCGTCGCCAACGACCTGCTCGGGATTGTTGAGCGCGAGCATGGCCTCCTTCTGCTTGGGATTCATGCCTTCCAGGAATTGATCACCCTTTGGACTCCTCAAAGAACCCGAGAGCGTAAGCTGTTCTTCCGGCGACATCTGCAGCACTTCTTTCATGCGCTCGTCCGGAGGCTTGTCGAGCAGTTCTTCAGCTTTCAAGTCGGCGTACAGCTTGTCTTCGCGGCGCTGAGCCTTGCGGTCGTCCGCAGGCGAATGATCTGCCGCTGTGGCTGTCGCTTCGTTCGTGTTCGTGGCGGGAAGCGTTGAGTTGTCGCCCAACGGGCTCGGCGCCGATTGCGCATTCTGCACTGGCGCTGTTGTTGCTGCCTGTGATGCCGCGGCAGGCTGCGGCGCACTGGTCGCCGGGTTATCCCCCGCCTTTTCTTGCTTCCGTTCTTCCCGTTCCTGAATCCGTTCGATCTGGGCCTGGTAGATCGCGCGCTTTACCGGATCGGACGGCATCGGTTTCTTGCCTTCCATCACGGCGCGGATCACGGGACCGGGAGGAAAGTTCTCCACCATCTCCTTCGTGTCCATGTGCAGCGTGCGGAAGGGCGCGAGACGAGCCTCAACGGCACTGTCGTCGATGTGGTCGGGGTGCAGTTGCTGGTCGATCCACCTATCGAGGCCCATGGCCGTGACGCGCTCGATGTCGCCAGGGCGCGGGCCAAACGTCAGCCGCTGCAATGCGTGCAAGGCTTGCGTATGAGCGTCCATCTGCGCCGCAGCGGCGATCTTCTTGTCTTTTTTCCAGGCGTGGGCGGCTACGGCAAGGCTCAATAAACTGGAGGCCAGCCAAGCGACGACAAGGAGAAGACGTCTGCGCTGAACGAGCATGCTCGGAACCCACCACGACGGAATGCGGTCTCTAGATTATGAACCCGAGCACAGGGAAAAGTTGCTCAAGAAGGGCCAGCTTAGAACCTTAGGAATCAATAGGTTGCGAAGGGGGCAGCGAAACTACTCGTCCGCGTGTCAGCCTGTGCTGCAGGTTCGCTGCAAGCTGATCGATATCGGCAGGTGCAATGTTGATAGCCATGCGGTCTTCGAGCAACGGCGTACGATGGCTGCCGACGGAGTCCCGTCGAATCTGAATCAGCAAGCCTTGGACGGCAGCAGGATCATATTTCAGGGGTGCGAGGTGGACGATTTCGCTCAGAGTTCCGCCGACCGAGAGCGGTTCGCGATATGGGCGCGCGCTGGTCATGGCGTCGAACGTATCAGCAAGACCGATGATGCGTGCGGACAAGGGCAGTTCGTCCATGTGCAGGCCGTCGGGGTATCCGCTTCCGTCCCCGCGTTCGTGATGCCAGCGAACGATTTCGGGAATTTTCGGCCAGGGGAACTGGATGCCGCTAACGATCTGGTGACCAACGACGGTGTGATCGGCCATGGCGCGAAATTCGTCGGGATCGAGCGCGCTCGGTTTTCCAAACAAAGCTTTATCAACAGCGACCTTGCCGATGTCGTGCAGGTATCCTGCGGAACGTAGGGCGGCCACTTCGTTGGCGTCGAGTCCCATGGCCTCGCCGATCGCGGCGGCATAGCGCGCGACACGCAGAGAGTGGCCATGAATATTGACGTGCTTGACATCGATCGCCGTGGCGAAAGCTTCGAGTGCGTTGTCGTAGAAGCCGTGCAGGGATGCGAGCAACTTCAGATTCTCGGAGACGCGCTGGCTTAGCGTTTGCGTGAGATTGTGGTTCTGCACGGCGAGCGCGACATAGCTGCAGAGCAAGCTAAGGGAGTCGAGTTCCTCGTCTTCGTAGAGGGCGTCACCTTCGCGGCGTCCGAGCGCAAGCAGGCCTGCGACTTTCCCTCCAGCCTTCAGTGGCACGATGCACTTAAAAAGTTCGGGAGCGACATTTCCGTTGGAACTGAAAAAGACGTCGTACGTGGTTTCGTTCAGGACGACCGGGCCGCGCGCCGCCGTGAGTGCATGCACATGCCGCGGAAGCAGCGGGATGACGGCTGGTTCCGGAATGAGCGCGAATCCGCGGGACGCGGCAGAAGATAACAGGGACGGTTTATCACTGAAGGTGAACAGAGCACCTTCCCGCGCACCAGCGGCTTCCATGAGCGCGCCGAGCATGAGTTGCGCCGACTGGGCGAAGTCGCGCTCAGCCGTCAGCTCAGGACCGAGGTCCGACAGCGCCTCTACCGTGCGCAACAGACGACGGAAATTGTTTTTTGGCACTGCCAATGTGCAGGCAGCGAAAAACCAGAGCAATTTGAGATTACCATGCAAGAAAAATGCGCGGATATGGCGTTGTTGGTAAGTGTGGTGCCGGAAAGCAGTCGCCGGTCCTCAGTCGTCAATGAATCTCATGCATTCAGAGGAGAACGTCTTCAGTTGCCAGCTCGGCGCCTTCCCCTAGAAGTGTTCGCGGAGGTCGCTGAACTTTTCGATCGTCAACAAGCGGCTTGGCGGCGTTGGTGCGGCGACTTCATCGTGTTCGAGGACCCACGTATTGCCATGTGGGATGAAGACGGCGTTTAGTCCGATGGCAAGTGCAGGGTTGATGTCGGATCTGGGACTGTTCCCGATCATCCAGGTCGCATCGCCGGCGAGATCATATTTGGCGACGACCGAGCGGTAGGTGCCTTCGTCTTTTTCGGCGACGATCTCGATAGCGGCGAAATAATCCTTGAGTCCAGAGCGCTCGACTTTCCCGGTCTGCTCCGCGAAAGCGCCCTTGGTCATCATGATCAGGTGATGACGGGCCGACAAATGCTGCAGCGTTGCTGGAACCTCGGGCAAGAACTCAACCGGGTGATCGGCAATCGTGTGTGCGATTGCGTGGATGCGGGCGTGCAGTTCGGGAGTCACAGGTTCCACGGAAAGCCGCTCAAAGGTCCCCACCAGCGCGTGAGCAAAGCTGTGCAGACCATATCCATGGGTCACGATGTTTTCGCGCTCCACGTCGTTGAGGATTTCGCGTACCTGCTCGGGCGTGTACGTATGATGATTCAAGAACGAGATGAACTTCGCGATCGCCCGCTCGAAATAGATGTTGTTCTCCCAGAGTGTGTCGTCAGCGTCGATCAGCAGGGTCTGTGCCCCGTTTGAATTTGCCGTGCCTGCCATCCTGTTTTCATGATAAAGGTTCTTTCTGTGGATGCGCGAGCCGGCACGCGATTTCTATCAGCGTCCCTCTGCTAGAATCAGAAATTTCATGACGATGCTGAGAGTTCACCGCACAGTCGTGTTTATTTTTTTCTTCTTTCTTCTGCTCATGCCGATCACGAGTACCGCCCAGAAAAAACGAAGCATGGTAGGTTCGGCCGCAAAGACCACGGATCCGGCCACCGTCAAGGTTGTCCCCGATCTCGCCAAGCGCGTGGCCAAGTTTCGTTCTGTGCAAATGACGTTTCAGACCACAGGGCTGACCGTCAACGAGCGCAAGATGGTCGGCAAGTTGGTAGATGCGTGCCAGTTGCTGGAGAGCATTTTCTGGCGCCAGAACGATCCCGAGGCGTTGCAGCTTTATCAATCGCTCGCTGGCAGCAAGAATGAGCGCAACATTCTGCTGCGGCGTTTTCTGTGGATCAACGCGTCGCGTTTCGATCTGATCGACAACAACAAGCCGTTTGTCGGAAAAGATCCGATGCCGCCGGGGCGAGGCTTCTATCCGCAGAGCTTGACCCGCGAACAAGTGGAGAAGTACGTCAAAGAACACCCCGACAAGAAGGCCGGAGTCTACAGCTCGACGACCTTGCTGCGTTGGCATGGGGACCAACTCGAAGTGATTCCATATCACATCGCGTACCGGTCGTTCCTCGAACCCGCGGCGAAAGCCTTGCGCGACGCGGCAGAACTAAGCCCGGAACCTGCATTCGCGAATTTCCTTCGCCTCCGCGCGGACGCGCTGCTGAACGACGATTACTTCCAGAGCGATCTGGCGTGGCTGGATCTGAAGAACCCGAAGTTCGACATCATTTTTGCACCCTACGAAACGTACGACGACGATCTGCTGGGCGTGAAGGGAACTTACGGCGCTTCGGTCTTGGTACGGAACGATAAAGAGAGCAAGAAGCTCGGGATGTTCCAGCAGTACGTTTCTCAGATCCAGGATGCGTTGCCGCTGCCCGCCGAAGACCGACCTTCGAAGCAGGGACTGGAAACTCCGATGGAAGTGATGGACGCGCCCTTTCGCTCCGGCGATCTCACCCACGGCTACCAGGCGGTTGCCGACAATCTTCCCAATGATCCGCGCGTACATGAACAGAAGGGAAGCAAGAAGATTTTCTTCAAGAACTTCATGGATGCGCGTGTGAATTACGTGATCATCCCGGTGGCGCGGCAGATGCTGCGATCCGAGCAGGCGGCGAAGGTGTCGGGCGAAGGATATCTGCTGGGCACGATTATGCACGAGATCGCGCACGGATTGGGGCCGGCCTACTCGAGAACGGCGAACGGGAAGATGCCGATCCGCGAAGCCATTGGTCCCATGTACAGCGGACTTGAAGAGGCCAAAGCCGATGTTGTCGGCATGTTCGGGCTGAAATGGCTGATCGATCATGAAGCGCTGCCCAAGGACAAACTGGAAGAGTTTTACGCGTCGTATGTAGGCGGAATGTTCCGCACGATCCGCTTCGGTGTGGCTGAGGCCCACGGGCAGGCCGAGATGATGGAACTCAACTACCTGATTGAGCGCGGCGCCGTGACTCGCGAATCGTCAGGACGGTATGCCATCGATTACGAAAAGATACCCGGCGTCATCGCGGACCTTGCCAAGGAGTTGCTGGAGATCGAAGCGATGGGCGACCGCCAGCGCGGGGAAAACTGGTTCGCGAAGTATGACAAGATGTCCGACGAGATGAAGACCGCGCTACAGAAAAAGACCGCCGATATCCCCGTAGACATCGACCCCGTGTATTCGTTCAAGCGGGTTGTGAAGTAGTGCGATTTCTTCCGCTCGGCGGGTAGGATGCCTGCTGGGCAACCGGCGAGACGTGGCGCTACATACCTCTTGGACGGGCGAGGACGCCCGTCGCTCCACGCTATCCTACGAATTCAACTTTCGCCGGGTGCGGAATGATGCCGGCCTTGTGTCCCATGTCGAGCAGGCGACGAACGGCTTCACGCCCATCGGGACCGTAATCCAGCGTCCGATCATTCACATACATTCCCACGAACTTATCGGCGAGCTGCGAATCGAGGTCGCGCGCGAACTGCATCGCATAAGCCAGTGCTTCGTCGCGATGATCGAGCGCGTATTGAATGCTGTCGCGCAGGGCCGTGCCAACGCTGAGCATGAGTTGCGGTCCAAGAGCGCGTCGAATCGCGTTCCCCCCCAGGGGCAACGGAAGTCCCGTAACCTTCTGCCACCACTTGCCGAGATCCACGATGCGGTGGAGACCGGACTTGGCATAGGTCAACTGGCCTTCGTGAATGATCAGGCCGGCTTCGTATTTCCCCTCGAGCACCTGCGGGATGATCTGGTCGAACGGTACGACCTCTACCTCAATGCCTGGAGAGAAAAGCTTCAGCGCGAGGTACGCCGTGGTCAGCTTGCCGGGAATCGCGATGCGCTTCTTTTTGATTTCCGTCTGTGTAAATGCACGCGTCGCCACGATCATCGGCCCATAGCCGTCGCCGACACTGCCGCCGCTCGGTAGCAGGGCGTAATGATCCTGAATATAGGGATAAGCGTGAAAGGAAATCGCGGTGACGTCGTAAACGCCTTCCTGCGCCTTGCGGTTGAGAGTTTCGATATCACACAGGGTGTGTGTGAAACGCAGGCCGGAGACACGCACCTTGTTGGTCGCGAGCCCGTAGAACATGAACGCGTCGTCGGAGTCGGGACTATGCGCGACAGTGATTTCGCGTGTCGCCGTCTCGCCTGCGTGCGATGTTAGCGTATCCGAGATGCTGCTGTGGCTCATGCCTGCACCCTGGGTGCTCGCTTGATTCTGACTGCCACGGCCGCTGCCAACAGCACCTTGATCACTTCCGCGAACACGAACCAATAAAGGCCGAAGAAGATCGCCTTCTTGAAGGAACCCGTCGCGATCGCGAGCCAGGTTATGCCGATCGCAAAGAGCAGTATTTCGGCGACGATTCCAGCAGCAGCAGCCCGGGCGAATGTCTTGCGGCCACGCTCGAAGAGAAACCCCGCGAGACCCGCTACGAAGGGATAGGCCAACAGATATCCACCTGTCAGGCCAAACAACTGCGCTGTTCCCCCCGGACCTGCAGAGTTGAACACCGGCAGGCCGCCTGCACCTCCCGCGAGGTACAGAATCATCGCCGCGAACGCACGGCGCGGCCCGAGCAGAAGTCCGACCACAAGAACACCGAAATTCTGAAGAGTCAGCGGGACCGGATTGCCCGGCAACGGCACTGTAACGCGTGCGCACAGCGCCACAAACAGGCTGGCTCCAACGACCATTGCAGCCTGTCTTGCCCATTCCAAAACGCGATCCTGCGTGGGATGCAGTGACTGAACCACTAATTTATCCATAAATGCCTTCCAAGATGAATTGCGACGGACGAGTCAAGCGACAGAACTAAATATGATCGGCGGGTTCATGCTCCCCGCCTTCTTTCGCGGCGGCTCCAGCAATCCGCCAGTGCGTGCGGATACGCAAATAGATGGCGATTGCAACGCCCACGACAAGCAGGCTGCTGAAGCCAAGGACGACGAACCACCAGATCATCCGCACAATGGAGCTAGGATATCAAACTCTCAAACCCATGCGTTGCGGCGTTCGCGCCAGAATGCGCAATTTACTACTTCGAAGTTCCTTTTGCGGACTTAGCCGACTCCTGAAAGGCCCCGACGTTGTTCTTGTCGATCAGAACGGATCCCGTGTCCACGAATGCTGGAATCGGCGCGAAGCTGTCGCGTGACCAATCATTGTCAAGCTTGGAAAGCTTGTTGTGGTAGAGGTCGTCGAGAGCGTGCAAGCCGACGAAGGCCATGGTGTAAGCCTTCTGCGAGATGGTTGCTGCGATCACGCCTTTTTGCACCCAATCCAGGGTCGGCGCGTCCGTGTCCATGGCAATGACGACCTTATCGTGGACGTTGTAGTTATTCAGAACCGTCGCGACTTCTTGTCCTGATTGCGCCTCGAGGCAAACGAAGGCTTGCACCTTGTCCTTTTCTTTTCCCAGGATCTCAGTGGTTGTGTCGAATGCGACACGTGGATCGCCCTTGATGTCGACGACTCGATCGATCTTGATTCCGGGAGAGTTTTCCAGCGCGTCACGATAGCCCTGCAGGCGCTCAGCAAGATTGGTCTGCTCCGGCATTGTAAATACCACCACGCTGCCCTTCCCCTTCAACTCCTGCGCAAGCCGCTTTCCTCCCATGAAGCCGGCTTGATGATTGTTCGTCCCGATGAAAAAGAGACGCTTGCTTTTGGGGGCGTCGGAATCGATGGTCAGAATCGGAATGCCGGCGGCTATCGCGCGATCAATCGAGTCTCGCAAAACCTCGGGATCGGTCACCGAAACCAGGATGCCCGCCGGCTTTTTGGCGATGAGGCCATCCAGAGTTTCCTTCTCGCCTTTCGCGTCGTACGTGTCAGGACCGACGAACGCCGCCCGTACCTGCAGTTGCGAAGCGGCTGCAGACAGGCCGGCACCCGCATTTTCCCAGTACGGAAGCTTGATGTTCGCGCCGACAAGGTAATAGTTCTCGTCGCTGTCGTGACGGGAGCCGCAGCTGACCATGAAAACGGAGAGGAGAGCAACGACGAACAGAGAGTAGAGCTTGCATGCGCGGGACATTGGAGCCTCCTTCGTGCGATGAGACGCCTGCGCTGACGAGGACCCAAAAAGCGCACGGATTTTAAACCACGCGACCCGGAAAGGGAAGATGAGCGCAACGCAGGAGGGTCCATGGGCTCCTCAGGTCAATTCTTGGCCCCGTCTGGGCCGGCTGACTGCGGATTATCGTCGTGGGAGATCGAGCAGCACCACGTCCGAGCGTTCCTGTACTCTTTCAAGAACAATGTCATGGCCATCCGCGGAGATGTCGAAGTCGCGAATGTCAAAGTCGGGAGGGAGGTTGGTCAGTTGGCGCTCAGCGCCGGTCTCCAGGTCGATCAGCCAGAGATTCTTGTGTTGAATCTCGCCCCGTAAGAGCACGAGAGATTTTCCTCCTGGAAGGAATGCGATGTGGCGAGCGCCCCGAGTCAGAGTCATTGCCGGTAGCGGATGCGGTGTGGCGTCGCCGGCAACGGCTTTCACCGAAAACGTGGTACCGATGTCTGGTCCCGAGTAAACCACGAAACGGCCGTCCGGCGACCATGTTGGGTCGACCGAATATTCCTGAATAAGAGCGATCGGGGGACGCCCGTCGAGGGCCACACTGAAGAGATGCGGGATGTCGTGATCTTGCGCCGCCGTCGTGATTGATTGGCCGTCGCGCGACCACGCGGGAGCACCTTGCAGGTCGAGTGAATCGGTCACCACCCGCGCATTCGCACCGTCGGCCTGCATCACGTACAGAAGGTTTCGCCCGTTTTGCCGGAGCGAGAACGCGACTGATCGTCCATCGGGTGAAATGGCCGGCCCACCCAAGATCTGTGCTCCCTCACCGCTCCATAGCTCCGTGCCGGTTCCGTTGGCAAGCTTCGAGATGCTCTCGCGTGTACCCTGCGACGAAGCGTAGAGCAGATAATTTGGGCCCAGACGCGGTGAGAACCCTGTGCTGGTGGTCAGCGAGATTGGAGCGGCCGCCGAGACCTGATGGGAGGAACCATCGATCTGCATGCGCCACAGCGTTCGCTTCGGAGTCGCAATGGTGATAGCCAGGTGGCGAGCGTCGGTGCTGGCGGCGAGCGACGTGTACCGGTCAAGGCCAGAGGTCAGACGATGGGGAATGCGGCGTTCTACATCCATGCTGTAGAGCCACGGTCCAGAACCATCGGGGTCGCTGGCGAGGTACAACAATGTCCGTTGATCCAACAGGACCGGATGGGTTACACGTGAGTTGTGTGACGTGATCCGTTCCGGAGTTCCACCGGACGGACGAATGCGCCAGATGTCCAGTTTGTCTGGAAGCGTACCCTGAACGAAGTAGATGAAGCGCATGTCTGGCGACCACGACGGAAAGTGACTGTGGAGCCCGGTAGGCGCAGTGAAGATGGGTCTGTCTTGCACTCGCCGGGTGCCGTTCGAGACGAACAGCGGGTCTCCGGGGCCGGGGGTGTGATATGTGAGGCGGGAGCCGTCGCGTGACCAGTCGTACTCGGCTACACCCTCAAGATATGGCTTTGGCTCTCCGCCCAGCGTGGGTACCGCCCAGACGCTGATGCCGCTCGCATCGTTTTGCTGGCGAGCCCAAAACGTGACGAACGAGCCATCCGGCGAGAATCCCAAGTCGCGGAGCGAGGGATTCACGAGGTCCCGTGCACTCCCCCGGGTCAGATTGTGGAATTGTCCGGAACCGATTTGCGTAACCCAGATGTCCATCTGGCCGTCCCGGTCTGACTGAAACGCCACGAAGTGACCATCGCGCGAGATCGTAGCGGCCTGCTCGACCCCATCAAAATCCGTGAGAGTCTGAAAATGCGCGTCGGCGATCGGGTTTCGCCAGAAGTATTCCGTCTTTTGAAGCCAGAGAATTGCGCCGATGACTAGGACAGAGAGCACCACTGCCGGCGGGAAGGAGAGCTTCCATCGGCTAGGAGAAGTCCCGATCGTGGATTCCGGCGTTGGCAGAGCGGGATTCGGCAGGGAGGGGCTCCCCGCGTTCTCTGGTGCCTGCGGCAGATTCCGACTGTGTGTCCACGTGTCCAACTCTGACCGGAACGCGTAAATGGACCCAATTTTGTCGTGCTGGTGGCGGTGAACAGGCATCCCCTCCCGCTTCTCCCAGCGCTGGACCGTCGTCACATCCCGGTTGAGGTAGGCGGCGATTTCCTTCCATGACTCCAAGCGGTCATCGCGTGTTCGGGTAGGCGGCAGCGCGCTCTGAGGTGCTTCGCCCATCATCCTCCCTTGTTTGGCCCACGGTTCGCGCGAGCCGGGAACCGATTGTAGCCCCGCTTCCCCCTACGGCAAAGCACGGTATTCAGCAGCAAAGCACAGAAATGGCGGAATTCTACAGATTGCTGTTTGACGTACCTACCAAAACGTTTGATTGTGTCTGCGCGTCTTGCACGGATCGGCGCCAACAAGAAAATTAGGAGGGCGATATGCAAAGAAAGCTAATGGGGATGGTATTGCTCGGTGTCGCGACTGTTTTCGCCCAGGCAGCGGAGGCCGAATCCTGGCACGCGATCGTCGGAGCACAGAGCTCCGATAAGGGTGTGCAAGCGCTGGCGTTTCTTCCGAATGAAATGTGGATTCACGCCGGGGATAGCATCACCTGGACTTTCCCGACACCGGAGCCGCATAGCGTTACTTTTCTGACGCCCGGACAGATACGCCCGACCTTCCAGGTTGGTTGCCCGGGTACTTCGCCGGATGGCAGCACCTTTGATGGCTCGGCGTGTGTCGACAGCGGTCGCATTGGCACCGTCGGAACAACCTACGCCGTCACATTTCCCAGCCCCGGTAATTACCGGGAAGTCTGCCTGGTCCACGTGAACATGACCGGGATCGTGCACGTTCTGGACCCGTCGGAGCCTCTTCCATACGATCAGGCTTTCTATGACCGGCAGGCAGTCGCGGAACAGCGCGACCTGCTCACCAGCGACGCAGAGGTATCGGCGAGAAAGCCGCAAGCCCGAAGCCATGCGCACAACCACCAGATCGTTACGGGCTCCGGAAGACTCGTCTCTACGCAAGGCGGGATCCAAAGTGTGTCCGTCATGCGCTTCATACAGCCGAATATCACAATCCACGCGGGCGAGACAGTGGAGTGGGACAGCTCGGATGTGAGTGGCCACGCCATCACGTTCGGTCAGGAGCCGCCGAACGTCTCGCCCTCAACTCCGCCATCGGCCAACGTATATGTGGATCCAGATGGCGCACGCCACGCCCTCATCAGTTCGACTACCGACAATGTGCACTCCGGACTCATTGCGCAAGCTCCTCACGAGCGGACCGGGGTAGCTCAAGCCCCTGCGGGCGTCACGCGGTTTCGCGTAACCTTCACGCGTCCCGGAACCTACCGCTACATCTGCGCCTTGCACGACGAACTAGGAATGACAGGCCAGGTGGTTGTCCTGCCGTGACTCGCGGCTAACTAAAAACGAAGGTCGGTTTTCAACCTACAAGCTGCGCCTGCTTAAGAAGGTGCGGGACCCGGTCCTGCGAGGTCGGTAAACACGACGCCCGGAGGCGGAAGGGTAAGTGTGCGCTTACGCGCAAGGAAGTATCTCAGGGTGCGATTTGAGGCGCAAAAAGCAAGCCGTACAGGTCTTGAGCGAACGACTGAGTTCAATCGTGGGCTCTTGGGATGTCAAAAACTAAGGAGAAATGTAATGCGACAAAAAAGATGGATGTGGTTGCTGTTTTTCAGTGCCGTGATCGTGTTCACGGCTCTCTACCATGCGAAGAGGGTACAAGCAACAACGGCTGTCGGGTTCGTGGGCACAACGCTCGCCAAGGGCACCTTAGGTGCTTTCGACGTGTTTAACCATGCCGTTCTGCCAGGCACCACCAAGCACGACGACGACAAGAACGTATGGATTTCGATGCAGAAGACCAAAGGGTCGTCAGACCTGTACGTGCAGAACAACGTGTGGCAGCCGGGAGGAAGTACCGGGTGGCACTCGCACCCAGGCCACAGCCTGATCATCGTGACGGCAGGAACATTGACGGACTACGAAAGTGACGATCCCGAATGCAAGCCGCAGGTTTACACGCAGGGGATGTCGTTCGTGGATTCCGGTGGCAATCACACGCACATCGTCCGGAATGAAAGCTCCACGGACGTGGCGACAGCTGTCGCCGTCCAACTCATTCCGGCGGGCGCAACGCGCCGAATTGACGCGCCGGTTGCCCCACCAAACTGCCCCGGCATCCAGTAAGGACTCGGGCAAATCGAAGTCGCTGTGAGGCTGAGGCTTGGAGTGTCGTGCCACGTTCCAAGCCTCAACGAAGCGGTTGTCTCTCAAGTCAGAAACCGGAAGGATTTCTCTAGACCCCAACCGGGAAGGGCTTGGTGTGCGTTTCCGCGCTGAGGGAGATACCCGCAAAGCGGCCTTGTAACAGAGACATCAGCCCCGTGTACCAGTACCCGATCACGAAAAGAAGAAGGAACGGAACGGTAATGTAATTTTCGTTTTCGAGTGCGTAATAGACGGTCATGGCGAAGTAGCCGCCAATCGCCAGTTCGGCCCAGGGAATCCAGCCAAGGCGGCGACGGTATTTCGTGGCACCGACTTTGTCTTTTTTGTTTTCCACGCGATATTTCGGGGTGCGCGCGAATGCGCTCTTTTTTCCAGTCAAAGCTTCGAGAACTGCTTTTGTATTGGTGATGGTCAGGCCGATGCCGAGCGCCATCAGGAATGGCAAGTACAACAAGGCGCGCGGCCAGGTTTTCGGAAACAGTTCGCGCTGCGATACGAGATAAAAGCTGGAGATCGAAAATGTCGAAGCCATAAACAAAGGCAGGTCGATGTAGAGCATCTGGAACCAGCCCTGGTAGAAGCGGATGATCATTGCGGGCAGAAGCAGCACCGACAGCACAATCATCAGCGGATAACTGAGATTCGCTGTCAGGTGGTACCAGGCTTCGATCTTGGTGTGCAGCGGGACATCGCTCTTCAAGACACGCGGCAGAATCTTCTTGCCGGTCTGGATCAATCCCTTGGCCCAGCGTGCCTGCTGCGTTTTGAAAGCCGTCATCTCGACGGGCAACTCAGCCGGGCACTCGACGTCCTGCAGGTAGATAAACTTCCAGCCGCGCAACTGCGCCCGGTAGGAGAGATCGGTGTCTTCGGTGAGTGTGTCGTGCTGCCAACCGCCCGCATCCTCGATCGCCTTGGTCCGCCACATGCCTGCGGTCCCGTTGAAGTTGAAGAACACTCCGCTCTGGGCGCGACCGGAATGCTCGAGCACAAAGTGGCCGTCGAGCAGGATCGCTTCGACTTCGGTCAGGAACGAGTAATTGCGGTTGATGTGCGTCCAGCGCGTCTGCACCATGCCGATCTTGGGATCGGTGAAGTGATGAATGGTCTTCAGCAGGAAGTCTTCGGGAGGTGTGAAGTCGGCGTCGAAGATGGCTATGAATTCGCCCTTCGCTGATTTCATGCCCTCTTGCAGCGCGCCCGCCTTGAAGCCCTCCCGATTGGTGCGGTGGTGATAGGTGATCGGATGGCCAAGCGCGGCGTAGCGCTCGACCAAGTTGTGGACCACCTCAACGGTTTCGTCGGTCGAGTCGTCGAGAACCTGAATATCCAGCTTGTCCTTCGGATATTTCAGCCGGCAGATGCAATCAATCAGGCGGTCGGCGACATATTGCTCGTTGAACATCGGCAACTGCACGGTGACGCGCGGAAGGTCCTCAAAATAAGCAGCCGGCTCGGTCGTGCGCTTGTCGCGATGCTTGTAATAAAGATAAACGAGGATGTAGCGGTGCACGCCGTAGGAGGCGAGCAGAATCAGGACGACGAAATAAGGAATCAGCAGCCCGATGTCGAAGGCGTTGGCGTGGTACAGGCCCTGAAACGTCCGGTCGAGGAAATGCTGGCGGATGTAGGGCCCGATGCCTTTTGGTGCGGAATCGGCGGCCATGAAAGCGAACTGCGGAATGAAGACCTTGCTCAGCAAACTGCTCCTGTATGGAGGGGCCTGCGACGGGACCTGTAAAAGTACAATTCTACCTGAACTGGTAAAACGGTCCTGAATCACCGCATGAGGACGCGAGAGTGACTAAGGTTGATCTGGCGGTGCGGGGATGACCTTAAGCGAGACGGTCTGATGGGTACCCTTGTCGACCTTCGCGACCGCGGCCCGACCCTCAAAGGGTGCCAGGAAATCGGGGTCAAGATACTCGTCGCCATCGAGACCCTCCCAAGCCAACAGCTTGTACTCGCCCGGACGTATCCCGCGCAGCGTGAAGTGCCCAGATTGGTCAGTGGCCGTTGGGTAATATCGGTACAGATTTTTTCGGAACTTTGGATCTGGAACGGCAACGACCGTTACATTCGGAACAGCTGCGCCCTTGTCATTTGTTACAGCTCCCTCAATCACTCCGGGTTCGTTGCTGACAGTGATATCCAGCGACATAGTCCCGCCGGAGACATCGAGCCCAGTATCGACTACGTCCTTCATGCCAGCGAGGACGGACTCGATGAAGGTATCGACGAAAGCTCGGGCGTCAGATGCGATATAGACGTCGTATAGCCCTGCCGGTACGTTTCCCATCTCGAAGCGGCCGTCAGGCTTTAACGTGACGTTAGTCCGAACCGCAGCGCCTTCCTCATTCGAGAAAATCATGCTGTTGAAGAATTCGTCATTTCTATCCCGTGGGCGTAATTCGAGCATGATCAAGGCCGAGTCTAGGCGAAGCAATTTTGGAAAGTGCACCTGGCCGTGCAGGGTTGCACCCGGCTGGGGAGTCAGGCGAAGGTCATTGATGTTGGATTCACCCACCTCAATGGTGCGGTGTACGGCCTGCGTGTTGTCACTCAGGACGGTCATGGCCGCTAATGTGTAGGAACCAGGCGAAACGTGCAGTATCTCGAACTTGCCATCCTTGGCGACTTCGGCGGAATCAAACACGGAGCCCGGGTCGTTGCCGCGCAACATTACAACCGCCCTGGCGCCCGAAGATACCCCTTCGACCGTACCCCGAATGTTCACGGTGTGAGCGCGTACCAGTGAAAAGTCCACCGGCATGTCATCACCTGCATGCAATTCGATCGGGGATGCTGCGAAGCGCTCTGTAGTATTGGGGTAGAAAATCGGCACGTAAGAGAGGTTGGCAGACGGAACTGCAGGATCGTCCGGCTTTTTGTGCTCTTCCACCAAGCTCTGAAAACTCGGTAAAGGGCTGGCCAACACGTAGTATTTGCCCGTATGCAAGCCTCGGACTCGGTATTCTCCCAGATCGTCAGTTTGCGCATGCCCGTCCGACTCGAACGTCATGCCGCCGGCCGTCCGTTTCCAGCGATAAACTGTGATCGCGACATTGGGCATCGGATCGCCGTCCTCGTCCAGAACACGCCCAGTGATAACGGCAGCCGGGAGCATGTGCACCACTTGATCCTTAACCTCCTGACCGGCGCGAAAGGAGAGCGTTACGCCCATGTAGTAGCGATCTTTTCCATGGGCTTCAAGGTAGCCGGGGCGTTCCACCATGAACCGATAGCGTCCTGGCTGAATCGCTGTGATCTTGTAATGTCCCTCAGCGTCGCTGGTCGCGGTATAGTTGCCGCCTTCTTCCTGGTTCTCGCCGATGAGTTCGATGACCGCTTTTTTGAGCGGTTCGCCGCTGGGGTCTTTCACAACCATACCCTCGAGCGAGGCCAGCGCCGGCTCTTTGGAAGACACGGGCTCCTGTGCCGCCGCGGTAGAAAGGAGCGCAGCAGCGCACGCAACGAGGGCCAGAGTCGTTCGCATTGGGAACCGCCGGGGGGATTAATTGAGGAAGTATGTCCGGTACAGCGTGTCACGCTGCGCCGGCCGGAATCCCGCATCTCGTATGATGCGGCGCAATTCTTCCTCGGTAGTGCAGTTCGTGACACCCGCCGCCCGCACCACATTTTCTTCCAGCATCACCGAGCCTACATCATTTCCGCCGAAGCGCAAACCCATCTGGCAGACCTTCAAGCCCTGGGTCACCCAACTAGACTGAACATTAAGAAAATTAGAGAGATACAGGCGGGAGATGGCTAGGACTTTCAGGTACTCTACGGCCGTCGCTTCGTCCCAATGGCGCCCTCCGAGGGCGGTATTGGCCGGCTGAAAGCTCCAGGGAATGAAGGCGGTAAAGCCGCCGGTCTCGCCCTGCAAATCGTAAAGCCGTTGGAAATGGTTAATGCGATGCTCGAACTTTTCGCCGACCCCGAACATCATGGTGGCGGTCGTCCGCATGCCGAGCTTGTGCGCGGTGCGGTGGACGCTGATCCAATCTTCGGTCAGGCATTTCAGACGCGCGATCTTGTAACGGACTTCGTCGTCGAGAATCTCGGCACCGCCGCCAGGAATCGAGTCGAGCCCGGCGTCGCGCAGACGCGAGATCGTGTCGTGCAACGTAAGGCTGCTGTACTCGGCGATGGCGAGAATCTCCGATGCCGAGTAGCAGTGCAAGTGAACTTTTGGGAAGCGCTGGCGGATGCCGCGCAGCATCTGCTCGTGCCACTCGATCTTGAGGTCCGGATGCAGTCCGCCCTGCATCAGAACGCCCGTACCGCCCAGTTCGACAGTCTCCCGAATCTTGTCGTAAATCGTCTCGAAATCGAGGATGTAGCCTTCCTTCGCAGCTGGCCCCTTGAGCGGACGATAAAACGCGCAGAATGTGCAATATTCCGTGCAAAAGTTCGTGTAATTGATGTTGCGGTCGATGATGTAAGTGACCACTCCCTCAGGATGCAAACGGCGACGGACTGCGTCGGCTTCCATGCCGATGCCGATCAGGTCATCGGACCGAAACATCTCGAGGGCTTGCTGCTTGGTGAGGGTCATCGTGGTTCAGCGCAACATTCATTCTAGCGTTCGCGGCAGCCATTCTCCAAGTCGGGGCATGTAGCATCGCTGTCCCGGCGGCTGTCCGGTGGGCATCTTGCCCACCCCGGGGGCGAGGGCGGGACGCCCCCGCGACAGCCGGCGCTAAATACGCGCGCTGGATACGTGAGCCCGCCTTCCGAGCTCAGAGGCTACCTGGGTAGCGCTATCTCTGCTCCGGCCGGGGGCGCAGGGCTGTCAGGGCTGCCAAGCTCACGACGATGACGTTGGCGACAACGACCGGCGTTGCGTGCAGGACAACTCCGTAAATGATCCAGCAGACCGCCGCCAAGGCCTGCACCCACCGCATCGCTGCGGGGCTTCGGACGAAATACGACACCGCGAAGATGGACGTCGCTACCCACCCGATGAGGTCAGGCACGGGCGCCCTCGGCACGAACGGCGTTCGCCAGCGGAGCAGACGAGTTATCTCGAATCGTTACGACATCGGTGGAAACCTTGTCCCACTCTTGGATGACAAATCCCTGCTTCTCAAGGAAGGCACGGATCTGCACGCGCTCCCACCCGACGATTTCTTCAAGGATCGGAATCAGCACACCGAGAGCGTTCTGGCTGAGCACGGTGCGCTTGGCAATCGGGGCGAGGTGTTTGTTCTCCGAGACTGCGATGGTGAAGCCGTCTCTGCGGTTCACGTGCAGCATCACGTGGACGTCGGAGCTGCCGTCGCCCACATAGACGATCCGGTCGGAGCTGATCTGCCGCTCTTCCTGGATGCGGTCGAGCGCTGCGACTTTTCCGTATCCGGCGGTCACGCGCTCGATGGCCGCGATCTCTCCGGATGGGTGATAACGGAACTGTGTCCCGAAGATGTGATCGGCGGGCACGATGTTCTCGAGCGCCGACTGTATGACTTCCACCGGGGCCGCGGATAGCACGTAGAACTCGAAGCGATATCCCGAAATCCCCGTCTCGAGCACGCGGTGCAGGAAGTCGATGTTCTCTTTCAGGCGAATCCTCTTTCCGACTTCGCGAAGGTGCTCGGGACGCACGCGGTCATGAAATTCGGGATCGTGCAGGAGTAGGTAGGCAAGCTCTCCACCTTGCTGCACAAGGTTCAGCTTGGCCATGCCTTCCGCTTTGCGCTCGAACTCCTTGGTAGGGATGCCGAGCAACTCGCTGAGCACATACCCTGAGTCCTTATAGCTCAGCGTCTGATCGAAGTCGCTGGCGAAGAGAAAATGCTTGTTATTGGATGAATGCTTTTCCATGATTCATTAGATCCAAGTGAAGCGGAAAAGACTAGTAAAAATATCGTGAATGTCGTGTAAGAGCTTGATTTCACAGTATTACTCGAAAAATCGCTAATTCCGATCAGTTTGCGTGTTGCTTGGAAGCGGTGAGGGGAACGTTTTCCGAGCCCTCACCCTCATGACGATATCGGAGATACGCGATCAGGGCTGCGAGCCCCGCGATCACAGAAAATGCCAGCAGCACATACAGAGTAGGCTTCGTGTACTTGTTGAAGAAACGCAGGAAGTGCCTTCCGTAGAGCACCCCAAGGTAGGCGAGGAGTCCGTAGCGCAGGGTGCGTCCGAGCACAAGGGCTGCCAGAAATTTCTGGCGCGAATATTGCATCGCACCTGCGGCCAGAAGAAACGGCACGAACGGAAACGGCGGGGGCAGCAGCGCCGGCACAAAGATCGCCCAGAATCCCCAATGTTCAAACTTTGTATTGATTGACGTGGCCCGTTTCTTTCCCAGTCGATGTTCCAGAGTGCCTTTCCCGCCTTTTCGTGCCAGGCGATAGGTGATGTACCCACCGATCAACGACCCGAGGGTCGCCATCATCGCGTAATACCACCACGCACTGTGATGGTGAACGGCGAACCAGATCGTAAGGACGTCCATACTTCCCGGGAGCGGGATGATGGAGTTGTCCGCTAGTCCAAGCAGCACAAGTCCCGGGCCGCCTTGATGACGAATCCAAAGCCAGAATTTTGAAACGAGAAATAGGGCAGGAGCAGTCATGAAGGGTTGGTTGAGAGCGTCGCGAGATTATGCCTGCATCGGTTACGTGGTCGCAAATTTTGCGCTCTCCACGAATTGTAGCGGCGGGGCCGGCGGCAGAGCACCGCACTCTGCGGCGTACCGGTAGAAAAGCTGCAAGCCTTCGAGACATCCGCGATCCAGTTGATAGTGGATATTTTCGGTCAGGTAAGAACGCACCTCCCCTTCGGAGAGGCGCAATCGGCCGGACCACTCCCTCGCGATCGAGTCCATGCTCGCCGGCTCCAAGCCATGATCGCGCGACGCCTGAAAAATCGCCGCCAGATCGCCCGAGCTCTCCGCCAGTGCGGCGCGGCGTACCGCCCAGAACGCAAACACAAACGGCTTTCCCGTGAAGCGAATCCATTCTTCCGCCAAATCTACCGTCAAGTAGCACGTGCGATCGACCTGCAACGCCGTGTCGCCGATCACGAGGCCAGCATCGTGTTCGAGCAACATCGCATCCAGATTCGGAGCCATAGGCGTAAAGGCGCGGCCCGGCCCAAGCCAGCGTTCGAACAAAACCTTGGTCAACGCAACCGAAGTCATAGAAGAAGTATCGAGTGCGACGCTGCGGATCTTCTCAATCGGCACCTTGCTGACCAAAAGAATCGAACGTACGGGGCGGCGTGCCGCGATGGCAATGCCGGGAAGAATCGCCAAATCAGGAATTTGTGTATACGCCGCAGCGGGAATGATGCCAATGTCCGCCCTTCCCGCCTGCAACTCCGCCGCGCATGCGGAAGGCAAAGTATAGGAAATATCGAAGTCGACCGCGGCGGAGCCGTGTTCGAAATCCCACATTAAGGGCACCGTATTTAGAAAGGAAATGGCTGAGATACGAAGACGGGTCATAACACTATGTTTGATTCTAACAAAGCACTGTGCGCACCTACCTTGACACTCTTTTTCTGAGGCATGTAGACCGGAATTTGGAGGCCCTCGTGTCTACAACCATTCCGGTAGCGAACAACGCTCCGATAGCGAACAACGCTGCGGAGCAAATCTTGCAATGGCTGGCTCTCGGTCTGACGCCCGGCCTTGGACCCACGCGGGCTCGGCGCCTGGTCGAACATTTCGGGAACGTAGCGGCGATTTTTCGCGCGTCGCTCACGGAACTGGAGGCCACCGGATTGCTTGCGGTCTCGGCGCAGGCGCTCGGCACAGGCAAGTCGCTGGAACTCGCGCAGGAAGAACTGGAAAAGGCGCGGGCCGCTGGAGCCAAGATCGTAACGTTCGATGATCCGGTGTACCCGACACGGTTGAAGCAGATCTACGACCCGCCCCTCGTCCTTTATGCACGGGGTGACGCGAACGTGCTTTCGCAGACGGGGATCGCCGTTGTTGGCACGCGGCATCCAACGCCGTACGGTTCTGGAATGGCGGAGCGTTTGGCGATCGATTTGTCGGCGCGCGGGCTGGTGATTCTAAGCGGGATGGCGCGCGGCGTGGACACCGCCGCCCATCGCGGAGCGATTGCCGCCAAGGGCAAGACGGTCGCGGTCTTCGGCACGGGAGTGGACGTCCTGTATCCGAAGGAGAACACGCGGATTGCCGAGCAGATACTTGCCTTTGGTGGAGCACTGATTTCGGAATTCTCTCTGGGCACGTTCGCCGCGCCACAGAACTTTCCGATCCGCAACCGCATCATTAGCGGCATGTCGATGGGTGTTCTGGTCGTCGAAGCCGCGGAGTATAGCGGCACCCGCATCACGGCGCGTTGTGCCCTCGAGCAAAATCGCGAGGTCTTTGCAGTACCGGGCAACGTGACCAACAAGAATTCCTGGGGCCCGAACACGCTCATCAAACAAGGAGCGAAATTGGTGGCCACGTGGGAAGACGTGTGGGAGGAACTTCCTGAAAACATTCGGCTTGCGTTGATTCCCGCCAGGCCCGATGAATCTCCGGGGGGCGGAACGGCATCTCTATTCCCGAGCGACGATCAGCTGTCCCCTCACGAACGCAAGATCTTTGCGCTGCTTAAGGCAGACGAAGCCACGCACATCGATAAAATTGTGGAACGGCTGGAGCCGGAACTGTCGTCGTCCGAGATATTCGCTGCATTGTTCGAACTCGAACTCAATGGAAAGGTGCGGCAGTTGCCGGGGAAGAATTTTGTAAAGAGCTTTTGAGCTACGAGCTGCGCGCTACGAGCACGCTCAATGGACGGAGATGTGGGGGGAAGGAAGTGGCGGTTGAAGGACTTCAAAGAATTGAACGTGTGGAGAAAGGCGCGTGAGGCAACACTCTCGCTGTATCGATTGACGCAACCGTTTCCCAAAGAAGAGCTTTTTGGTCTGACATCTCAGATTCGGAGAGCGGCATCCTCGATCGGTGCAAACATAGCAGAAGGCTGCGGACGCAGATCCGATGGGGAATGCGTTAGATTTTTAAATGTTGCTCGCGGCTCCGCCGTCGAACTGGAGTATCACTTGTTGTTAGCACGTGATCTCAAACTACCACCGGTCGGGACCTTTTCGACGCTGGACCGCCAGTTGGACGAGATCCAAAGGATGCTGACCACGTTGATACAACGCGTAAAACCGGTGCGTCGGAGCGTTGGCACTGAAAGCTAAAGGAGCGGGTAACAAGCTCGGAAGCTCATGGCTCGTAGCTCGCAGCTTGGGTCGTAACTTGTTGCCGCGACCGTATTCGTGCTAGCTTCAAAACCAGTAAAAACGTCAAAGAGGAAACATTGGCAAAAGGTTTAGTCATCGTTGAGTCGCCCGCCAAGGCGAAAACCATTCAGAAATACCTGGGCAAGGGATTCACCGTCGAGGCCTCGCTAGGCCACGTGAAGGACCTGCCCAAGAGCACGCTTGGCGTCGACATCGACAACGAATTCGATACCGAATACATCGTCATTCCGGGAAAAGAAAAAGTTCTCATCAAGCTGAAGAAGCTGGCGGAGTCAGCCGACCACATCTATCTCGCGCCTGACCCGGACCGCGAAGGCGAAGCCATCGCTGCGCATCTCGCCGACGAACTCGATACCAACGGCGCCAAGAAAAAGAAGAAGGCAGCTAAAAAGACAAAAGAGAAGAACGGCGACGGCCTGCGCATCCAGCGCGTTACCTTCAACGAAATCACGCAGCGCGCCGTGCGCGAGGCATTCGAACATCCGCGCGAGATCGATCAGAACCTGGTCGACGCGCAACAGGCCCGCCGGGTTCTGGATCGCCTCGTCGGCTACCAGGTTTCGCCGCTGCTTTGGGATAAGGTGCGTCGCGGCCTCTCCGCAGGCCGCGTGCAGACGGTTGCGCTTCGTCTGATCGTGGAGCGCGAACGCGAAATCAAGGCATTCGAAAAGAAAGAATATTGGACGATTGACGCGCATCTTTCCGCCGCCAAGCCCCCCAGCTTCGACGCCCGTTTCGTTGGCAAGGGCGAAGAAAAGATCGAAGTTCCGAACGGGGAAGAGGCGGAAAAGATTCGCGCCTTCCTCGAAAATGCAGATTGGCTGGTCCGCTCCGTTGATAAGAAAGAACGCCGCCGGAACGCGACCCCGCCCTTTACCACGAGCAAGCTTCAGCAGGACTCCGCCCGCAAGCTGCGCTTCAGCGTGAAGCGCACCATGATGATCGCCCAACGCCTGTATGAAGGCGTGGAACTGGGCGAAGAGGGTCTGGTCGGCCTCATTACTTATATGCGTACGGATTCAACTCGGGTTGCGCCCGAAGCGCTGGCCGAAGTGCGCGAGATGATCGGCAAGGATTACGGGCCGCAATACCTGCCCGAGCAGCCGAATACCTTCAAGTCGAAGAAGGGCGCGCAGGAAGCGCACGAAGCGATCCGTCCGACGTCGGCGGTCCGTCATCCGGACTCCGTTAAGCGGTATTTAAAAGAAGATGAATTCAAGGTTTACAAGCTGATCTGGCAGCGCTTCATCGCTTCGCAGATCATGCCGGCAGTCTTCGATCAGACCACGGTCGACATCGACGCAAAGCAAGCCAGTGACAGCTACTGGTTCCGCGTCACCGGATCGGTCCTGAAGTTCGACGGCTTCCTGAAAGTCTACGAAGAGTCGAAAGACACGAAAGACGAAGAAGACGAGGAACTGAAGCATAAGCTGCCGCCGCTTGAGCCGGGACAGAACCTCACGCTCAAGAGCCTCAAGCCCGAGCAGCACTTCACCGAGCCGCCGCCTCGCTACAACGAAGCGTCACTTGTGAAGGAACTCGAAGAACGCGGCATTGGCCGGCCGTCCACGTACGCCACGATTCTAGGAACAATCCAGGAGCGGCAGTACGTCACCAAGACAGGCGGCAAATTTGCGCCTACTGAAATCGGCCTCGTCGTCACGGATCTGCTCGTCGAAAATTTTCGAGACATTTTCGACGTGGCGTACACGGCCCGCCTCGAAGAAGAACTCGACGAAATCGAAGAAGGCAAAGAGAAGTGGACCGACGCGATGTCGGAGTTCTACAAGCGCTTCGCCAAGGACCTCAAATACGCTGAGAAGCACATGGAAAACATCAAGCGTATGGAGAAGCCCACCGACGAAAAGTGCGAGCGCTGCGGTTCGCCCCTCGTCATCAAGTGGGGCAAGCACGGGTCCTTCTACGCTTGCAGCTCCTACGACAAAGAGAATCCAGAAAGCTGCACCTTCACGAAAGAAAACCCGATCAACCTGCCCGATCTCGACTCCGCCGACGTGCAGGAGACGGCGCAGGAGGAATACTGCGAGAACTGCGGGCGCGTGATGGTCCTGAAGCGCGGGCGCTTCGGCCAGTTCATGGCCTGCACGGGATATCCCGATTGCAAAACGACACGCCGCCTCGATCAGGGGAAACGCGTGCCCGATATTCCGCTCGATGAGCCCTGCCCGAAGTGCGGCCGCAATCTGATGATCCGGCACGGGCGTTATGGCGAGTTCACCGCGTGCTCCGGATATCCGGACTGCAAGTTCGTGAAGCAGAACTTCATCGGCATGAAGTGCCCGCTGTGCAAGGACGGAGAACTGGTTGAGAAGAAGGCGCGCAAGGGCAACACCTTCTACGGGTGTTCGAATTATCCGAAGTGCAAGTTCACCTCGGCCAACAAGCCGATCGCGGAGAAATGCCCGAGCTGTGGGCACGAGTTCCTGGTCGAGAAAAATTTGAAAGCTGGTCCGGTGATCGCCTGCCCCAACAAAGAATGTGATTATGAACGGCCCGCGCCTCCACCCACGGAGGACACTGCCGCTGAGGGCGCAGCGGGAACGGCTGGCCATTAAGGGTGCAGAGGCAGGCTCACCGCCCGCCGGGACGGACGAGAAGTCCGTCCCTCCATCGCCTGTTGTCATGAACGACGCTCTTTTGCATTGCGGGCGAGCACCGATCATCTAAAATGACCGTTCCGTTCAACCTGCATCTTCCTTGGGGGACCTCTCATGGGTAAGCCGACACACGCCGACGCCGAACTGATTCTGAAGCTGTACGAAGCCCGCCGCGAGACCGAAATCCGCAAGGCGCGCCAATGGTGGACCACCACCTTTTGGCCCGAGAATGCCGACGACGTCGTGAAGGTCATGCGCGCGTCCGGCACGCAGGAGAACGCCTGGTTCCGTCAGGTGCTGGGATATTGGGGGATGGCGGGGTCCTTCGTCTCACACGGCGTGCTGAGTGAAGAACTGTTCTTCGAAGCCAGTTTTTGCGGTGAGATGTTTGTGATCTTCATCAAGCTCGAGCCATTTCTGGCTGAGGTCCGGGAGAAAACGAACAACCCGACACTCCTGAGTAACCTGGAAAAGCTGGTTCGTTCCGAGGCCGCCAAGGAGCGCTACGCAGTCGTCTCGCGCAACATCGCGAATATGCGCAAAGCGAGAGCCGAGAGGGCCAAGGCGAGCTAGAGTCTTCTCCTGCACGGCTTATTCCTGAGCGCACGGGCGGTCTTCAGAGAAGGCCGGAGTGCAGTCTCTGAACCACGTCTTCTTCCACGGAGAAGATCTTCTTCGGTTTTCGACTAAATCGTTCTTCAAGTTCGTAGGCCTGACGTTCCAACGGAATGCCGTCGTAGCCTCCGTGATTCAGAAAACCTCGAACGTATAGGTCCGCAAAGCGCCGTAGTCCCAATACCTGATACTGCACAGCGTGGACGAGTTCGTGGAATAACGTTTTCCGATGCATGGGATGGGGATATGCAACCAGATCGACCAGAGTGATTGCCCCGATTGACGACATCTCCAGCACGCCTTCGATTCCCAGCATTTTTACCAGCCTATAGAACTTTGGGTTCGGTACCGAGGCGCACACTATCCGTGTTTCTGCGAGAAGGGAAGATGAAAAAAAGCCCGAGAGATCTTCCTGGTCACGAGCGGAAATCGGCTGCGAAGCCGGGAGAAGCCGCTCGCGATGGCGGGCAATGTAACGTGCCGTGAGCCATGAGAAGAGTGGAACAAAAGGCAGAATGAACACCGTGCCACGAATACGAGGCATCTATGAGATATATTCGCGGATGTACTCGTTTTTAGTGTGCGCGAGTTCTTCGATGTTCCCGTCAAAGATAACCTTCCCCTCGCGCAGCATCAGAAATGCCAAGGGTGCTTCGATCTTTCCTCCAGGCGGTACCACCCTCATTTGGTTGGCCTTCGCATCGAAGTAATGATTCGCCATGATGAAGGCGTCCTGCAGGCGATGGGTGACGAGAAGCGAACTGGCTTTTGAGACGTCGCGCTGTTTCACAATCAGTTCGACGATCGTGGTCGATGTAATAGGATCGAGTCCGCCCGTGGGCGAATCGTAGAGCAGTGTCTCCGGCTGCGTAATAATCGCCCGCGCGATCGCAACACGGCGCCGCATCCCGCCTGAAAGCTCCGCAGGAAACATGTCGACGGTGTTTTCGAGTTCCACGAAACGGAGCGCCTCGCGCACGCGGCGCTCGATTTCTTCCGCCGGCGTTTTCGCTTCTTCCATCAGTCGGTATGCCACATTCTCGCGAACGGTCAGCGAATCGAACAGGGCACTTTCCTGAAATACGATTCCCACATTCCTGCGGAGTTCGAAGAGCTGATCCTCCGTCATCTCAGTCACGTCTTCGCCGAGGGTGTAGATATGCCCGCTATCCGGTTTCACCAGCCCAAGCGCCATCTTGAGAATGGTGCTTTTTCCAGAGCCTGCGACACCGAAGATCGCTTTCGTCTCTCCATGCGGCAGCGTGAACGAGATACCATCGAGCACTACGTTCTCTTCAAACGCGATCGACACGTTGTCGAACACGATGACCGGCTTTAACGGCGGTTCCATCGTCCCCGTCGGTGCTGCGGTTGGAAGGGAAGGGGTCGCCATCGTCAGGATCCCAGCACCACCATGAGGAAGCGCGTGACGAAGACGTCCACCATGATGATCAGGATCATTGCGGCTACCACTGCTTCCGTGGTCGAGCGGCCGACTCCTTGCGTTCCGCCCTTGGTCGAGAGTCCGTAGTAGCAGCCGATGGTCGCTACGATAAAGCCGAACACGAGCGGCTTCATGAGGCCCATGAATACGTCGGAGAACACCAGGGTCTGCCAGGCGTTGCTCCAATATTCGTGAGAATCCATGCCGAGCAGAACACTCGCGACCACGCCTCCACCAAGCAGTCCCATGAAGTCCCCGAGAATGGTTAGGAAAAACATCATCACGACGGTCGCAAGCACGCGCGGCGTGATCAGTTTCTTCATCGGATCGGTGCCCAAAGCCCGCATGGCATCGATCTGCTCCGTAACGATCATGGAGCCGAGTTCGCTGGCCATTCCCGAGGAGTTGCGTCCGGCGACGACGAGTCCGGCGAGCACTGGGCCGAGTTCACGCACGATGCCAATGGAAACGAGCTGGCCGATCACGGTCGTGGCGCCGAAGCGGCTCAGCGTGGTGGCGCTGTTGAGGGCGAGGGCCGCACCGGTGAAAAAGACGGAGGCTAGCACGATGGGCAGCGAACCGAACCCAATCAGGTCCATTTGCTGGACCATGTCAGCCACGTAGCGGGGAGTGCGAAAAAGGTTGGCGACTGAATGAAAAGCGAGGATCGAGTAGTCCTGAACGGACTGGATTTTACGCTTGGCGAATTCTGTGGGTGAGATGAGGTCGATGCTGCTGAGGAAGTCTCCCGCTGCCATGCTTCGCTCCGTCGGATATTAGCCGACTATAACAGGAGCCGCGAGCGGCGAGCTATGTGCTTTGAGCTACGTGCAGGTTGGCGGCTGTCAGGCGCCGGCATTCGGCCTGGGAAGCTTTTAAGAGTCCACAAGAACCGACGCCTAAACTGAAAAAGCCCAAAGCCTAAAGCCCAGAGCCTGTTCCTACTCCCGCCCCTTTTTCTTAATCTCGATATTCAATCGCTTGATCTTCTGATTGAGTGTCGAGAGAGGCACGCGAAAGCGCTCCGCGGCTTCGGTCTGATTCCAGTTGCACTTCTCCAGCATGTCGGTAATGATCCGTCGCTCGCAGTCTTCCAGGATGTCGAACAGCGACGCATCGGGCCGATGCTCGAGAACCGGGAACGGAGTACCACGCCCGGCAATCTGGTCCGGCAGCAAGTCCACGCCGATCTCCGTACCTGACGAAAGAACCACCGCGCGCTCGATCACGTTCTCGAGTTCACGAACATTCCCCGGCCAGGAGTAGCTGATCAGGGGACGCAGCGCCTCGGGCGTGATGCGCCGGTACTGGCGCTCGTTCTCCTGCGAGTACTTGTGCAAGAAGTGCTCGACCAGAAGCGGAATGTCTTCTTTCCGCTGCCGCAGCGGCGGCAGGTCAATGCTGATGACATTCAGCCGATAGAAGAGGTCTTCGCGGAACTTCCCGTCACGCACGAGTTGGCGCAGATCCACGTTCGTGGCTGCAATGATGCGGACGTCCACCTGCAATTCGTGAACACCGCCCAGGTGCATGAACTTGCGATCCTGCAGGACACGCAGGATTTTGCTTTGCGTGTCGAGGCTCATCGTCCCGATTTCGTCGAGGAAGAGCGTGCCCTTATCGGCGACCTCGAACAGGCCTTTCTTCGAGGCGATCGCGCTTGTGAACGCGCCTTTCACGTGGCCGAACAGCGTTGACTCCAGCAGATCGGGCGGCATCGACCCGGTGTTCACCGGAACAAACGGGCGCTCGCGCCGCTGCGAGTTCAGGTGAATCGCCTTGGCGATGAGTTCCTTGCCTGTGCCACTCTCTCCCTGTAACAGCACAGTCGAGCGGCTGGGTGCGACCTGTGCCACGAGGTCGAAGATCTTCAGCATCGCCTCGCTCTTGCCGATGATGTGCTCGAAGTTGTATCGCTGTTTCAGGGCCCGCTTGAGCTGGATGTTCTCTTCCTCAGCACGGCGCCGGGCCACGGTTGCGCGCACATCGGCCAGCAGCTTTTCGTTATCCCACGGCTTCTGGATAAAATTCGCAGCGCCCGACTGCATCGCCCGTACGGCATTCTCAACTGTCCCGTACGCGGTGATCATGATGACCGGCTGTCCCGGATCCTGCGTATGCAGATCCATCAGGATGTCCATGCCATTGCGATCCGGCAGGGCCAGATCGAGCAGGATCAGATCGAACGAACGCTCGCCGGCGCGGTGCAGTCCTTGATGGCCAGTTGCCGCAGTCTCCACATCGTAGCCTTCCATCTCGAGAAGGGTCTGCAGCGACTCGCGGATTTCCGCCTCATCATCGACGATAAGAATCGAGCCAGCCAATGTCGTGGGTTCGGTTTCGTGCGAGCGGGTGCGTGTAATAACGGCGGCTTCAGACATTGACGGCCTTCCTGGTCAGAGGGAAATCCAGGTAAAACGTCGTCCCCTCACCGGGACGGCTTTCCACGCGGATTTGGCCCGCGTGCTCCTGGATGATGCCGTAGGTCACCGAGAGGCCGAGACCAGTACCGCGGTTTTGGCCCTCCCGAGGAATGTTCTTG
>Ga0210409_10000801_pt1 | contig 45894 bp, 44 predicted proteins | sample IncBWH17MmetaG_FD_161649 | JGI IMG/M metagenome (GOLD analysis project Ga0210409, IMG submission 161649) | Forest soil microbial communities from Barre Woods Harvard Forest LTER site, Petersham, Massachusetts, United States - Inc-BW-H-17-M | ecosystem: Environmental > Terrestrial > Soil >... | reverse complement strand
GGATAGCGACTAGAAGAAAGGGGGCCAACAATCCATTGATGACGGCCGTCCAATAGAGCGCCTTCACGGGATTGATACCTACGAAGTCCAGTCCGACGCCCACCCCGGTCGACAGCAGAATGAGAGCGTAGAACGCGCGCGCCTTTTTCAACTCCTTGTCCAGTCCCTGACGCCACCCCAGCGTTTCCGCGAACGCATATGCCGTCGATCCCGCCAGAGTCGGGATGGCGAGAAAACCGACACCCACAATGCCGATGGTAAACAGGGTCGTCGCAAACCTGCCCGCGAGGGGCCGAAGGGCTTCGGCTGCCTCGCGTGTAGTCTCGATGTGCGTGGTGCCGTGGCGACTAAGGGTGACGGCGGTGGTCAGGATGATGAAGAACATGACCATATTCGAGAAAAACGCACACCCACGCCCACATCAATGTTCCTGAGTTCGAGTTCTTGGAGTGTTGCTCCTCTCCGCTGAGCAAGCGTACTCTGACCGGCCGACTTCTCCTCTTCAACCTCTTCACTCGCCTGCCAGAAAAACAGATACGGACTGATCGTGGTGCCGAGAATCGCCACCAGCATCGACCATTCATCTCTGCTGTGCGGCATGGATGGTATGAGGGTCGCGCGAGCCACCAAGCCCCAGTCGGCTCCCACCACAAACGCGGTTATCGGGTAGGCGAAGAGTACCAACACTAGCCACTTGAGCACGTTCGCAATCTGGTGATAGCGGAGCCGGACCGTTGCGGACGAAATCAGGAGCGCGAAAAACACCACCAAGAAGTGCGAATTGATCCCCGACAGCATTTCGCCTGCATCCGCCATGCCAGTGAGGTCCGCTCCGATATTGATCGTATTGGCCACAAGCAGCGCCATCACAACTCCGAGCAGCAACCAACCTGGGAATCCCTGCTTGAAATTCGCAGCCAAGCCTTGTCCCGTCACCTTGCCGACACGGGCACACATCATTTGAACCGCCGCCATCAGCGGCCACGTCAGTAGGGCGGTCCAAAGAAGTTTGGTTCCGAGCTGTGCACCCGCAACAGAATATGTGGCAATGCCTGATGGGTCATCGTCGGCGGCCCCAGTGATCACGCCCGGACCAAGCGACTTCAACAGCAATCGCATCCATCGAGATGGGGCAAATGTCGGCACTAGTGCTGCTTCCAACTCCTGCGCGGCATTGTATGAAAATCGCTTACATCAGATAAATCGTTTTCTTTATTTCCTATACATCAAGGGCCGGAATCAGGGTACTTCAAGGTGAAGCATGATCGGGAAACGACCGAAATGATCGCACCCTACTTCTTTGAGCAGGCTCCTGTGGCGGGAAAATGGTTGGTTCGTTCCGAGGTGGAAGCCGACTGCGGTAGGTTTATTATCCAAGGTGTATAAAATCGAACAGTAGTTGAGAATGTCAACAGGTAGTATTTCCGACGCTGGAACTATTGAGGCGGTAATGGGTTAGCGTCAGGCGGCTGACATTCGGACCCTCACGACCGCCCCTCTTGAACGTCTGAGGAAATTTCGCTTCACAATACGTAAGACCACGCTGCATTCGGAGAACGACCGCCACATCGTTCGTGAACTGCGTTCGCGCAGTCCCTCAAAAGTACCCTCTGGCCAGAAGGAGTCGAACATGCAACGGCTGATATTTGCCACGTTGTCGTTCGTTTTGTTGACAACCGTGGTCTGTCTCGCTCAAGAGCCGGCGAACCCGGACGGCGCCAAACCAACCACACCTGAAAAGCAAGTGCATAAGACCAACCCTGCCAAGACCGTAACCGGCTGTTTGCAGAAAGGCCATGAACCTGGCGAGTTGTCGATTACAGGCGAGGACGGAAAGACCTGGGACCTGAGCAGCAAGACCGTTAAGCTTGACGAGCACGTGGGTCATCAAGTGACGGTTACCGGTTCCGCTCACCGCGAATCGAAAGCGCAAGAAAAAGCGGAGGAAAAGAAAGAAGGACAGGTGGAGAAGGCGACAGAGAAGGAAGAGTATGGAGACCTGCGCGTGACTGATCTGAAGATGGTCAGTGAGACTTGCAGCAAATAACGGAGCGAATTAATTGTGCGCCAGGCCAGCACTTGAAAAGGCTGGCCTTTTTCTGTGGTGTGAGCGCCGCCACGCGCGCAGGCTCCACGCACAGTGACGAGGCCAATGTCTTATGAGCGTTCCCAAAAATCTAGATGCGATTGAGACGGCAACCTGGTGTCGGGTCAGCGAGCGCAGCGGCTCAGCGTTCCCGAGACGCACGCGCGGCTGTGGTGGTCACAAATTCTCAATTAAAGCTGTCGCGGACGCCGCCGTTCACGGCCTTAGGAAGAGCAACATAGTCCACATTTGCACCTGAACGTCTGGAGTCGTCCTGCGGTCTGGGGAAGCGCATCACGGTTGGGAATTGCACGTGCACAATTTCGTTTCTCACGGCATACAGCACCAACTCGGCGATCGAATGAATCTTGAGCTTTCGCAAGATATTGCTGCGATGCGTTTCTGCCGTTGCCAAGGTGACGTTCAGGATCGCCGCGACTTCTTTGGAAGCCTTGCCCTCGCTTACAAGTTGCACCACCTCGCGCTCTCGTGGGGATAATTTGGGCAGCTTGGCCGCGTCTGGATCAACGCGGTGCCGCTTGTAACCGTCCACCATCAAGTCGGACACCCGCGAACTGAAAATGCTCTTGCTGCGCTGCATCACCTCTACGGCGGTGATGAGATCTTCAGTTGCGTCCGACTTGAAGACCCAACCGCGAACCCCCGCCTCCAGGCAGTCTTGAATCACCTGTTCGGAGTCCACGGCAGTAAGGATCAGTATGGCCTGGTCAGGATTGTGTTTTAGGGTCTGTCGCGCGGTGTCCACGCCATTGAGAAGAGGCAGGCAAATGTCCAAAATAAGAAGGTCAGGCTTCAATCGCTTGCACTTCTCCACAGCATCCCGCCCGTCAACGGCTTCTCCGCAGACTTCCCAATTCTCGTGAGAACCAAGCAGTGACGAAAGACCGAACCGGAATACGGGATGATCGTCAGCCACCAAAATGCGGAATGCACCCATGAGAACCTCCCCGTACTGAAACTAACTTAGCAGGGGCAATGGGATGCTGTCTGAGCACAAAAGCTCATGTTCCGCGCGGGTCTTGTTTTTGTAAAGTGGCGGAGAAACCGAGTTAGACGTTCCTTATTTCTTCGTGATTTCTTCGTGAGATGCCGGACAACGCGCCGATCGCGGGTCAACTACAGAAGGAGGCAAGCGCTGGCGACAAACGGGGAGGTTCGACCCAACGCCTGCCTTCCACCCCTCGCGTTGGGGCTTTCTAATGAATAGATGAGTCGCACTGGCTGGTCCATCGTGCCGAGTGTGTATTTGTCCTCAAGCGTTCCACTACGTGGCCTTCCATCCCATACAGCAACGACTGGAAACGCGTACTGACCCCACAGGATAGACCGTTCGTGCGCGTCCCTCTACGCTCAAAGGTACGTAGCTTTTGCCGCATTTCCTTGCATCGCTCGCGAAATCCGATGTAATGGCCGAAAAAAGGGGACTCCGGTGAACATAGACTCTGCGACTACGGGAACAATTCCTCCCGCTTCGGATTTGATCCGGCGCGCGCAAGAAGGCGATTCAGAGGCATTTGGCGATTTGTTTCAGGCGCACAAGTCGCGAATCTATTCCGTATGTCTACGCATGACCAGCAATGCCGCAGAAGCGGAGGATCTGACCCAGGACGCCTTCCTGCAGGCGTTCCGCAAAATTGCGAAATTTCGACGAGACTCAGCGTTTTCAACCTGGATTCACCGCATCGCGGTCAACACGGTGCTGATGCACTTTCGCAAAAGACTGCTATGCAACGTTTCGATGGACGAGCCGCAGAGCAACCGCGATGGCGCGAAGGTGCGGCGTGAATATGGAACTCGAGACCGGACTCTGGCCGGCTGCATCGACCGGGTCACACTGGCCCGCGTGATGAAACAGCTTCCCGCCGGGTACAGAACGATCTTCTTGCTCCACGAAGTTGAGGGCTATGAGCACCAGGAAATCGCGGAGATGCTCAGTTGCTCGGTGGGCAATTCGAAATCCCAGCTCTACAAAGCGAAAATGCGATTTCGCGAACTGTTGGCTCCGTCGCCGACGGCGCAGTTGGCCGTTCGAAACGCGCAGCCGAACATGGGGAAATCCGAACGGGAACGCAAGAGCTGGGCGCATCCCATCAACCACGTCGTCGCGGTTCCGCCATCGCCGCTCTCGATTCCATCGATCGAACAAACGGTGTGACTGCTGCGCGCCTGCAAAGCAGAACTAGTGTCTAGGATGGCCGTCTTTCGGTCCTCGGGAAGCTTTGAGAAGCGGGCTGCGCCCTCTACCCCGCGCGTTCATTTCTCGAACCGGTTCCTCTCACCAGGTTCTCTAACCAGCTAGAAATTTCCGTCTCGGGCAATCGGCATTCACTCCCTCCTACCGCCATCTCCAGTCTGACGGAAGATTTTCCTCAACAGATCGATTTACATATCCCATTGCACGGGAAACCGCCAATTACGTTCGTTTTGTTATTGGCTCTCCGGTACAGGATTTGCCTGTACTCTCTACGGGTTTTCCAGTATTGCTATGTCGGTACCTTTATGAGGCGGCTTAGCACGGTACGGTCAAGTTCGGGAGGTGAGGAGAGCCGAGGGCGCAACTCCGTGCGCCGGCGACGGTCGATCGCCTGCCCGAAGCCTCTTCTGGCGGTGGCCCTGCTCATCTGCGGTAGTTGGAGCGCTTATGCGACGGTGGCTGCCGTGTCTGTGCAGTCTCCTGTCCTGTCGACCGCAACGACCACAAGTGTAACCACGCCGATTCATTTCGCGGCGACCGCCGACAGCGACTTGAAGATCACCGGGTATGTGGTCTACATCGATGGAAACAATGTGTACCGCAATTTCCTTCCGTCCTTGGATGCGTGGGTAGTGCTTCCCCCAGGCGGCACTCACTCTCTATTCATCACAGTCTGGGATGCCAGCGGGAATCATTTGAGTACTGCGACCTATTCGATTGCCATCACAGGTGTGGCCACTCCTATCCCGCCAATCATCGCGAATCGGATGGCGAATATCGATAAGCCCCAGTCGTTCGCCTGGACCGTGGATAACAGCAGCGGCGTTGGCGGCCAATGCAACGACGGAAGCACGGGAACATTCGACCAGTCGTTCGACCCCAACACCGCGAACTCGCCCGATTTCGATGGGAACGGCCAACATTTCATCGTGAAGAGCCGATGCGCTTATGATGATGGCCTATTCTTCTGGAAGAATCCCCAGTATCCGCAATCGGGTCACACAAACTTTCTCTGGGACTTCTGGTTTTATATTCCGACCACCACTCAAAGCAGCGCGGTGCAGGCTTTGGAATTCGATTTTTTTCAAGCGGTGCGCCTGAGCGACGGCGTGCATGAATTCATGTTTGGATCGCAGTGCAACTACGCGACGAACCAGTGGCAGCTCTGGCTTCCAAGCAAAGGCGGGCTGGCGTGGGTAAATGCCGGGTTGTCGCCCTGCCAGTTCTCCGCCGGCACCTGGCATCACGCTACGTATTTCTTGCAACGAGTGACCAGCAGCGGATATCAGGAGATCCCTCTCCGTTTTAATTCCGCGACCGACTCCAACACCAGTTTGCGATTCGGGACTCTGTCCATCGATGGCGTAACGGCCTACCTGGGGCAGCTTTCGTTCTCCACGATTCCGAATCCGGCGTGGTCCCCGGTGATTGGACTTCAGCACCAACTGGATAGTGCAGCGTCCGGAGTCACGATTGAAGAATATGTAGACCGGGAATCTGCAACAACATGGTAAGCGGAGACGTTATGAGCGGTCGTTCAACTCAAAAATCGTCCGCCAGCTGATGGGATTGTCCTTGATTGCCTTCTGTCTGGTCCGTCGTGGTTTCTGATCTCCGCCAGCCATCTTGAGATCTGTTTCCTGCCGATACGAGGCCTTCGCGGCTATTCTTGTTCTCTCCATCCTCTGCCAAAGAATCTGAATTCGAAGTTTGGCCCGCGGAAGATGCGCCCAGACGCGGAAATGCAAAGCGCCGCCAAGAGGCGCGCGAATCAGGAAACAGCGGCGCCGAGCCGATCGCTTTCTTGCGTTTCTTCAGTTCAAACCAGCGAAGGTAGTTGCGCACAACGGTGCTCATCGTCATCTGCATGGCCGCTGAAAAATTGTGCTCCGCCATTCTCTTCTGCCGTTCCTTCGACTGCAGAATCGCAACCAGTTTGTTGGCCAGACCCACGGGGTCCCCAACTTTGTAGAAATCAATCGCCATATCTTCGTCGACAGCCATGTCACGAAAATCGGCGAGGTCGGCGCACACGATCGGGACTCCATACTCGCACGCTTGGTGGGCCGGGCCACTCGATCCGGTCGCGGAATCGTAAGGGATCACGACGATTGTGGAGTTCTGGAACACATCCGGAATCGCTTCCTCCGGAATATATCCGCGGAACTCAATGCCCGAGCCGTCTTTGAGCGACGCGCGTATCGATTCCCAGTATCCCGGTTTCGTGTGATGATTGGCCCCGCCGACGATCAGCCTGGCATTCGGAACTTTCTTCAAAACGGCGGGAAAGGCCTCCATCAGCGTCTCCAGACGCTTGTAGGTCCCCCAATGTCCGATCGCCAGAATGCGATGTTCCGGATTACCCCGCTTGGTGAAATCCGGAGGGGTGGGGCAGGGTGCGAATGTCCCGTGGGTACCGAGCAAAACGTTTTCAGCGGAATACTTCTCCACCAGAGTGCGCCGATACCCTGAGAGGAGGACCGACACCGAATTTGCCATGAGCAAAGCTCTGGTCGCGATCTCAGAGGCCAGACGGAATAGTTTTACCTGGCGCACTCCGGCGCCGGCGAAATCGACGTGCTCGATGATGTGGTGCAGAGTGATATGGGTGTAATAGCCGAGACTTCGAATCAGGGCCGGTGTCGACAGTCCCGCAAAGGCCGCAACCGGATACTCTGGCGTGCCAAAGCTGGAGAACACGAGGTTGAACCACACCACATCCGGCTTCAATTTGCGGATTGTGTTCAACAACCGTAAGGGAGTGGCCAGGCTGTTGAACTTCCAGCAGCGGATCACGTCGAAGCCCGGCAGTTCCCCAGGTTGCGCTTCGCTCAGCGATTTGCCGTTCTCGTCCGTGGCGAACTCATAGTCGTCCAGTTCGTCCGCGAGAATGGTCAGACTGATTTCCGGATTGCGCTGCAGTTCCGCCGCGATATAAAACGCGTACTCATTCAGTTGGCGCGCACTGGGCGGAAAAGTCGCCACTAAACAGATTTTCATCGGACTCCCGATCTCAAAATAAAGTAACGCTAAGATACGGCCTGAATTGTTTATTCTGCCCACCCGTGAAGTTGAAGAACGTCTCCTGTTGGAAGCCTGCTGAAAAGCGGATCGGATATTGCAGTTCGACTTGCTTGCCCTCGTCCTTAAACGAGCGGTGGACCGGCATCTGATAGGAGACGGCGAAGCCACTCTGGACCGCGTCGTAAACGTGGGCACCCATGTTCCGCGAATAGGCGGCCGACGCCTGCAGGCTCCAGTTGCGCGTTGGGGAGAACTCAACGCTTCCAGCCGGGCGCAGTGCTTGGGCAATCGCGGACTTGCCACCAAATATTCGCCATGTCCGCAGATCCTCTGCGACGGCTCTGAACTGGAATCGTTGCGAAAACCGGTGTTCGACGCCGAGGTAAGCGGAGGTGTAGTAATCCTCGCTGATCACGGGAGAGAATTTGTCGTCGCGGACTCCCCACCCGGTCACCAGTGCAGTTTTTCCCCAAGGGCGCCCGACGCGGAAATTTAACGCACCAGCCAGGTCCCTTGAACGCTGGGTGCTTCCGGTAAAAGGCCCCGCCTCACGAATGGCAAACCCGTTCACCGAGACTATATTGAAGAATGAACTAGTGGACATGTACACAAACTGCCGAAAGAGATTCTGGTTCATTGCCACCGGAGATAAGGAATCCCGGCGAACTGTTTCCTGAATCCCCACGTTGAAGGTCAACACGTTGGTGCCCAGGTGCAGGGTGGGGTTCAGTCCAAAGTTGAACGAGTAGTCGGTGGTATTCCGCTTGACGATCAAATCCTCAACAGGCGACGAAATTTCCCCGCGGGCATTCCGCACTTGAAAGAATCCGCTGGCTTCGGGCAGGTCGCCGAGGTGGAGATGATATGCGCCTGTCCATTGCGTCTCGAGGGACGAGCGGGGCGGTGGAAGAATCCCCACTTGGCCCGGCACGGGATTTGGGACGTCCAGTTTGGAGTCCAGAACGTAGACCGTCGTATCTTCGAAGACCGGCGCCACCGAGACACTTGAAAGGACGCTGAGTCGGGAGTTGATCCTCAGTCCTTCGTTCGCTCCCGTTTGCATCAAACCATCTTCGGCTTGTTGATGTTCACCCGCTGCATTCGCAGCCTGAGCGAAGGCAGTAAGCGCCTGGGTGCTTTGATGCTGCTGTCGAAGCACATTGGCATTGGCCAGCAGATATTGATATCCAGGTTCGCTGTCGGCTGAACTGCTAATCAAGGAGAGTTGGTCCTGCGCCTTGACGGTGTCGCCGAGCGCCAGATAAGTGTCGGCCAGGCCGATTCGTACGGTCGTCTCGGATGCACCTGCCGCCAAAGCACGTTGCAGGTAGTTCTGCGCCAGTTCGTAGTCGTGCATGCCGAGGAATACGTCCGCCGCCTCCATCAACTGCTCGCCTGTAGCGGGCAGGGTTTCGTCGGTCTGCCCTTCCATGAGAGCTAAGGCAATCTGCCGCCGTGAACCATCCATGTCGCGTTCCCTGGCCATCAGCTTGGCAATTGCCAAACGTACGGTGATGCGATCGCTGTCTGGCATGGCGAGCGCCTTCTCAAAACGCTCCATGGCGCCTTTTTGGTCTGCCAGCAAGCTCAAAGCCTGCCCCGTCGATACCAGGATTCGGCTTTCTTCTGGCCGGTGATCAGTTGCCGTGAGCGGCGCGTGCTGATCTGCCAGTTGCACATATCGCAGGGTTTGCTCGCGATCCTGCAATTGGGCATAGGTGCGGGCCAGCTGCGCGTAGACGACGTCGTTCTCGGGAGCAAGCTTCTGCGCGACGAGTAGTTCCTCGATTGCTTCACGGTATCGCCGCTGCCCATACAACGTGTCACCCAGCGCGAGATGAAGTGCGCCGTCATTCGGCGAGTACTTCAGCGCAGCGCGATACTCGGCGGCGGACTTCGTCAACATTCCGCTCTGCCCGTAGGCTGTCGCCCGAATCAGGTGGATGGGCATGGAGTCGCCCATTTCTTCCTGCGCTGTCTGCACCTCTTGCAACGCCACGCGCGGGTTATGCAAATCAAGGCTGGAATAAGCGAGACCCAGATGTGCTTCGCCATTCTTGGGCTCGCGCTTGAGGGCCGCTTCGAAATCTGAAACGGCGGCCGCCGCCTGGTGAAGATCGTGCAACACGTATCCGCGGTTCACGTAGGCCGTAACCACGTCGGGATCACGTTCCAGCGCCAAGCTGAAATCCCTTTGCGCCTGCTGGAGCTGTCCAGCGTGTTTGTGCGCGTAGCCAGCCAGCAGCGGAATGTCGGGTTCCTTGGGGAGGAGGGTTTCGTACTGCGCAGTTAACTGAAGAAGATCGTCGTATTGTTCCAGGTAGAGCAGATCGTACGCGAGATAGACCACAACGTCTCGATCCAGCGGAAGTTTCTTGATGGCTTCGCGGCCGACATCAGCGCTTTTCTGATATTCGCCCTTGAAACTCAGCAACCTTTCTTTTTCTCTCATCAGGTGAGGTTCCTGCTGCATTTCGTTCGTGGCGCGGCTCAACCACTCTGCCGCCGCCGGCAAGTGTTGCGTTTCAATCGCCGAATTCATTCCTCCGGCCACGATCAAACTGTTGCCCGGAGCCCGTTCATAACCTTTGCGGTAAGCGGCCTCCGCCTTTGCAAAATCCCGCCTCGCTGCATACATGTCGCCGAGCGCCAGGTAGGGCACGTACAGCGTTGGATAACCTGCCGCCAGTCTCTGAAAATAGTTCTCGGCATCCTGGTCGCGTTCCGCGTCGCGGGCGGCATAGCCCAGGGAAACAAGAGCCGACCGGTTCAGTGGATCGATGGCGAGCATCTTGGTATATACGGCGATCGCTTCCTCGGTACGGCCGAACTTCTGGAGCAGATCTCCATCCAGTTGCAGACTATTGGGATCGTCGGCATTGATCGTCAGAGCGTCTTTGATGTCGGTTTCGGCGCCGTTGAGGTCGCCAGTATTCATTTTGATCAAGGCTCGTAAGCGCAGAAATTGCGGCCTGCTCGGGCCACCGTCGTCGAGCGCATTGATTTGCGCCTGCGCCGTTTCTAGATGTTCCTTCGCGGCACTTACGTTTCCCAGGCTTCGTGACAGTTCCGCCAGATTCATGTGCACCTGAATCCCGTATAAAGGCCCCTCCGCGGGGTTCTGCGGCAAATGAGCCAACGCGGCGTTATATTCCCGAACCGCCTCTTCGTTGTGTTCCTGGAGTCGTGCAATTTCCCCGCGGGCGGAGTGCAACCGATAATGTTCCGCATCGAGCGCCGCAGCACGCAGCAGAAAAGGCTGCGCACCTTCAACCGAGCCGACGGCCACTTCCGCCTGCGCCGCAGAAAGCTGCATACCTAAGTCGCGCGGCACGGCATTGGCGGCCTGCGCGTAGAGCTTCGCGGCCTCGTCCTGTTTGCCATCCAGCTGGTAGGTATACGCGAGCTCGGCCACGACGTCCGGTTTCGAGCTGTGGAGCGAGTTCAGTGCGGCGAAGGCCGCCGGATAGTTTCCAGTCTCCCGATAGTAGCCCGCCAACGATCGCTGAACATCTGGGTTGTCCGGGGCATGGCGCTTGGCCAACTCAAGGAATCGGCTTGCGAGATCGGGTTGCCCCTGATGTTTGTACGCAATTGCCATCAGCAATTCCGGCCGCGCGCCCGGTTGAATTTGTTCTGCTTGCCCCAGTACTTCAAGAGCCCCGGCGTAATCTCCGGTTCGCATCAGGAGTTCTCCCAGCAAGACCGCATCGTTGCTTCGTCTCGGGTCCGCTGAGAGCACGCGGTTCAAAAGGCGCACGGCCTCCGCGATCCGGCCCATGACGCTGTAGGTCTGAGCGAGTCCGGAGATCCCGTCGAGCGACGATGGATTCAGTCGAAGGCCGCGGCTGTAGGCGTCCGCCGAAAGCTGCAATTTTCCGCCAAGCCGCGCCGCATAGCCCAGCAGGAGCCATAACTGGGGGTCGTTGGGCGCTGCCTGCGCGGCGCGCTGAGCATAGTCAACCGCGATCGCGTAATTGCCGCTCTGCAGGGCCGCCTGCGCCGCTCCAGCCAGGCGCGCGTTTTGAATGTTCGATCCCCAGCCCAGCGATTTGTTCGGAGAGGGCGACGGAGACGCCGGGGAAGAAGGTTGCTCGGTCTTGACTGGTGGAGTTTCCGAAGAGCCAGCCCCCACCTTATACGTTTGCGCTCGAAGCGACCAGGCAAACGCGACGACGACCAGAAGCAAGTGCGCAGTCTTCAATCGACTCAGCGCGAAACTCAAAGGGTTACCACCAGATCAGTTGCTTGCAAGCCTCTTCGATTCCCGAAAGGCCTTCTGCGTTGGCTGGACCCCGGCGGACTTTGTGCTTCCAAAGACAGAAATGCGACCCGACCGGATACAACCCGATGTGACGGCCTCGAATCCAAGCCCAACCAACCGAAAGGGAGCTGTGCAGAGAATCGAGTCCGTCTCACCTACGTCAGGGCCAATACCGTTGAGCATGATCTTTCTGGCGGCGTTTGTGGTGCATTTGCCGTTACTGCTCATGAAGTTGCCGCTGAAGTCGTATGACGCGAACTTCCACATTTTCTTTGCGTCGCACTACCTGCACAATTGGTTCGATCCCTGGAACCCCAAGTGGTATGCCGGTTTTTCGCAGATGACCTACCCGCCATTGCCGCAGCAGTGGTTGGCATTGGTGTCGCGGCTGATCGGATTAGACATGGCTTACATGGCGGTTCAGTTCGTCGCCATTTTGCTGCTCGCATTAGGCGTTTATCGTTTTTCGTTACTGTGGGTAGACCGGCGCGCGGCTGCGCTTGCGGCCTTGGCCAGCGTCTTTCTCGGTTCGGAATCCTTTCTGGTTTATTCCGCGGGGCAGTTGTCCACGACATTTGCCGCGCCGCTTTACTTGAACGCGCTGCCCTACCTCTTCCAGTGGGTGCGGCAGGGCAAGTGGAAGTCTTTTCTGAAAGGCGGAGCACTCTTCGTCGCTGCTGCCGCAGCCCATCACGCCACGCTACTGTTTGGATCCTTCTTCTTCGCAGTGCCTGTGCTTGCACTGGTAATTTTCGATCGACAAGATAGCAAACGAATCTCAGCTCCAGCATTCCTCCTCCGCACGGGCACGATCGTTCTGATTGTCGGTGCCGCGGTGGCGCTGGTACTGCTGCCGTTCTGGATTGCGCTGATTCACTATCCGGTGACGCAGACTCCAATCCCGCACCCCAGCCGTGCGAATTACTTGCTGAGTCCTCAGTGGGGTCTGAACTATTTCGTGGTTCCTTACGGAGCGCTAATCCTAGCCCTGCCCTTCATCGTGTTACGTGGTTCTTCATTCCCGCGACTCCGCCCGTTGCTCATCGGTTTCTGGCTGGCGTTCCTGGTGGGACTCGGAGGAACTACGCCCGTTGGCCGCCTGGTGTTGGGTCGCGCGTTTGACGTGCTGACTATGGAGCGCTTCAGCTATTGGGCAACTCTGCTCGCCCTACCGTTTGTCGGGCTTCTGGCCACCGAACTCATCGACCGGTTTCAAATGCGCGCTGTAGCCGGCTTAACCGTGGCAGCAGCTCTGAGTTGTGGTCTGGCGGTGGCGTGGGCAACGTACAGGCCGGCGGACGCAGCGGACTTCAAGGTGGACGCAGTTGCCGCGTGGCTCAATCGTGACGGCCACGACCGCTATCGCTACGTCACGCTCGGATTCGGCAACAAGATTCCGCGACTGGCCGTTCTTACCGACGCCAGCAGTGTCGACGGCGAATGGAATTCCGGCCGCATGCTGCCGGAATTGACGGAGCATGGCGTGGGCGCGCTCACCAGTTCCAAGTATTTTGGCAAGCCCGGCCTCGACGCATTGAGCGCAATCCTTCATCACGCCGACCGTTATGGCTTGAAATGGGTGTTCGTGCGAGATCCTTACTACGAGCCTCTCCTGGTATTCGGCGGCTGGCGCCGGGTGGACGACCTTGAAGATAAGACGATCACGGTGTGGAGCAAGGAGGACGTGGCGCCTGCGGTCCCCGTCAACGCGCCACAGATTCCTCCGCGGTGGCAAGGGCTCATGTGGGGCATCCTGCCTATCGGCAGCAGCCTACTGGCGATGTTGCTGGTGCTGATTCCAGAGAAGCGGTGGCACAGGCGGCGGGCCGTGCAACCAGTCGCCGCCGATCGCGACCTCGTCCTCGGAAGGCTAGTCTCATGAGCACCGGACGCCTTCTCGCTATTTTCATTGCGGCCGCGACCGTGGCGCTCATTGTTGTGGGTACGCTTTGGCCCGTGCAGTCGGCAAGCGCGATGCCCGGTCCCGGCGCTAATCTGCTTGCTCCTTCATCGTCGGCACAAGCAGCAGTCGAGAATCTGGCCGATGAAATCGGCCGTCAGTCCTGGGAGAAAGCGTATTCCGAGCTCGCCAACAAGAGCGAATTTACAGAATCGCAGTTCCTGCGTGACTTAACCGGGAATTATCCCAGTCTGCGCACCTACGCAACTCTGGACAGCTTTGATTTGCGCCCTCTTCACGCATCTGCCGACGAAGCACAGATTCAGCTCAAGCTACGCTGGTCATCGGTGGTGGGAACGTTCCTTGACACCCGCGACCTGCGAGTCATTCGGACCGGGGACCGTTGGAGCGTGTTGTGGCCCATCGTGAAAGAACCTCGCGTGCCGGCACAAGTAATTCCCGTGAACTACCTGCGTTGGGACGTGATTTACCGCGGCCCGGAAGATGACTGGGGATCGCAGGACGTAGAGGCGCCGCACGTTCGCATCGTGGACATGCATCCGGTCGACCGCGCCGGCGGAGTCGTCATCATGGGCGAACTTCTCAATGAAGATGTCGTTCCCGCGTTTGTGACAGTCAAGGCAACTCTGCTGGCGAAAAATGGCTCGGCGATCGCGACCGAGGACAGCTTCGACAAGATTTCTCACGTCCTCCTGCCCAAGCAAGTCACTCCATTTCTCATTGCATTTCACGATGTCGCGCTATCCGATGTAGACAGCGTTCACATGGAACCGTCGTCAACCCTCATCGCGGCTTCGGCGGACCCTGTGATCGCGATCGAAGATCAGCATTTGAACCCGGCGCCCGGACCGTCCCTGACCGGGAAGCTGGTCAATCAAAGCGGTCAGGTCGTCAACGTGGCCCATGTTCTTGGCACGTTCTACGACAAGAACGGACAACTGGTCTGGGTTGCGGACCAATATGTCGACCGGGCTCTCTTGCCTCAGACTCCGGTTTCTTTCGCCATTTCTTATCCGGCGGACATCGCCAGCAAAATCAGCAGCGAGCGCGCCATCACAGCCACCTACAGTTCGGGCCGGTTCCAATGAGATTCAGAATCTCATTGCTTGGAGCACTGGTTCTCGCCGCGATGCCGCTACTGGCGCAGACCGGTGTCCTCAGTATGCCCAAGACTGTCGCGGCGGGTAGCGCATTCTCGATTCAAAGCACTGGCAGTGGCAAAGCGGTTCTCTACATTGTAGGTCCCGGTCAAGTGCTGAGACGCGATGTGCTACTGGGAGAGCCGGCGTTCTTTGCTCCTGGGGAACTCTATAACGCTGGCCATTACCTGGCCATTCTTGTTGGAGGCTCCTCCACCGAAAACGGTGCGTTCGACGTCACGGCTGCGAATCAAGCCGCGGCTCTGAGCTTTCTCGCGAAACCTTCCCGCCTCGCAGTTGGATTGCATGAGGGCGTGAGCGGTGTCGTGTATGTATTTGATGCGTTTCAGAACCTCGTCTTGGCTCTTTCATCTGTTTCGTTTCAACTTTCAGAGGCCTCCGGCGCCGCGCAGACTCGGACAGTTCGTACGCGCAATGGAGTTGCCTGGACCAAGATGAACTCCGGGGCCAGGGAGGGCGCCGCTCAGTTTGTGGCTCGAGTTGGGGATGCGACCGGCACGCGCGTGATCCAGCAAGTTCCAGGAGATCCGTGCCACCTAAGAATGAGCGCTCGGCCTTCAGGCGAGAGGATTGCCGTGGAAACTGAGCCCGTGCGTGACTGCAACGGTAACGCCCTGGCGGATGGAACCATTGTCACTTTCACGGAAACCCATAACGGTGACGAATCTACGGTGGATGTGCCTCTCAAACGCGGCATCGCGCGGACAGATATGCCAGCTTACGGCGGAGCAAGAATCTCCGTAGCGACCGGAGTATTCGTGGGAAATGAAATCCGCTGGGGAAAGGGTGAAGAACGATGAGAAGACCTCTCTTCATCGTGGGCACACTCTTGGCTGCGATATTTGCGTTGGGGGCTGACCAACCCGCGGTGCGCATTGCAGCCACGAATTCGATAGGGCCCCGGCATCTGGACAAACAAACCGAGACGGCAGTGATTCGTGATTATCTGGAAGCGTGGCGGAGTTTGAGCAGCGCATTCGAGCAGAATCGGGCTGATTTGCTCGATCCGGACTTCACCGGTACCGCCAAAGAGAAGCTGGCAGAGACGATTCGCGAGCAAGCCAAGATGGGTATCCATGCGCGCTACGAGGACAGCGCGCACGACCTTCAACTGGTTTTCTACTCGCCGGAAGGGCTGTCGATTCAATTGATAGACACCGTCGAATACGACGTGCAAATCATGAACGGCAAGACAGTCCTGAGCACCCAGCATGTCCGTACGAAGTACGTTGCGGTGTTAACTCCCACCGAGGTGCGGTGGAAAGTACGGGTGTTCCAGTCGGAACCTGAATAATACGAATTCTTAGATAGACCGAACAGGCCTGTTTGAAAGGTCGAGCGCAGTTTGTTTCTTAGAACGAACTCAAGGAGCTGTCCAGATGATCTCCGTCGTAGTACCTATTTTTAATGAAGAGGAAATCGTAGAGCTATTTCACGCAACCCTGACCAATTCCATGAAGGATATCGGTGAGCCCTGGGAAGTCCTCTATGTAAACGACGGCTCCAAAGACACGTCCCTGAAACTCTTAACCGAAATGCAGGCGAAAGACGCGCACGTCGTGGTCGTCGACCTGTCGCGCAACTGGGGACACATGGGGGCGATCTCGGCGGGCCTGCAGACTGCCCACGGCGATGCGGTGGTCTTAATGGACGGCGACTTCCAGGACCCGCCCGAGGTTGTCCCGGAATTGGTGGCTGCCTGGCGGGCTGGAGCACAAGTGGTTACCGCTGTGCGCAGGAGCCGGCAGGAGCGGCGCAAGATTCTGGCGAAGTTGTTTCCGATCTTCTATAAGTTACTGGGCGCGCTCTCGGATTTTCCCATCCCGCTCAATGCTGGGATTTTCGGCCTGCTTGACCGGCAAGCGGTGGATTCGATCAATTCGTTGCGCGAAGGCAGCCGGTACCTGCCTGGGCTGCGCGCCTGGGTAGGTTACAAGACGGGCGTCGTTCTCTACGACCGCCAGGACCGGGCGGGCGGCGAGGGCAAACTCACATTCCTGAGCCGGATTAAGTACGCGATGGACGCGATTACAAGTTTCAGTTACAAGCCTCTCCGGCTTAGTTTTGGGTTAGCAGGTTTTGCCATCTCAGTGGCCATCGTTCTCGCCGTGTGCACTGTCTTTTCGAAGAGCGCCGTGAATCCTCTGGGGTACGGGATCGCTGCGGCCATCTTTCTGGTGGGAGGTTTCCTGCTTTTGTGCGTGGGAGTGCTCGGCGAGTATCTTGGAAGGGTGTATGACGAAGTGCGCAGCAGACCCCTGTCGATCATCAACAAGGTTTACGACGCAGCACAGTTAAGTCCCGCTCAACTCAACCTGGGACGCAGAGTAGGCGACCGGAGAAAACCATTTCGGGTGGCCTAGCGGTTACTGCCCAGTCCTCGGCTGCGAGCCGGACTCACACTTGGCCAATCCGCGCTCGATCGCCGAACCTTCTTCATAATCGTTCCAGGTTTCAACCAACAGGAAGGGCAGCGGACGATCGGCCGGATAATATTGCCGCCACAATTTCATGGTATCCGCAAAGGTTTCGCCACACCGCTGAGAGATGTGGCGATTGAGGCCCCACGAGGCTTTGCTGTCATCGAAGCCGGTCCAGACGCCGCCCACAGCAATCTTGTCAGGATATTTCGATTGCATCCTGCGATAGAAGTCGCCCAGGTAATCTTCTCCCCAGTTGCTGCCGTCTGCTGCCCAGCCTTTTTTGCCGGGGTTGATCCACGCATAAAAACCGTCGAAGGCAGATGTAAAGGTGGTGGGACGATCTTCGTAGATCAGCAAGGGCGGGTGGGCCCACTTGTCGGTCGCTGCCCGCACACGATTCCAATTCGTATGCCCAGCCTTGGGGAAAATAAAGATCACAGGCCGATCGTTGTACGTGAGATAGGCCTGGCGCCCAGGTGCATTCATCGAGAGATAAGTCTCATTGAATCTGTTAAGAGCGGCAAAGGCATCGTCCGTCGCCTCGGCCTCTTCCTCCTCGGTTTCGTCGTACATCATCGCAACCTGGAAATGTTTTTCGGCGGCGATGGTCTGGATCAGCGCATAACTACGATCAATAAAAGGCTCACGATCCCCGTACCAGTCGACCACGAATCCGGAAATCCCCAGTGCCCTGGCCTGGTCCATCTGCTTGCGGATCACAGCGGGATCCTGGGTGGAATAACCGACATTAATGTGTCTGGGATGACCGAACCAGGGTTCGTAGAGGGCCAGAATTCGCGGCGAATCCCCTGCCGTCGGCACGCTCTGGCGTAACTCCTGGCGTAGGCCGGGATGGGCGCACGCCTGCGGGAGCAAGAGAATCACTAAAGCAGAGATTATCCAGGAATGATCCATCGTTGGGTGTCTGGTCTTAGAGTCGGCACACCCACTGTGGGTTGTAACGAGGGCCATCAATCGGAGCAACGCTGTGGTCGGCAGGCAGCCTGATTGCTGGTTACCGCATCAGAAGTGCTGCATCGCAAACAGAATTCGCCCCTCAGCATTCTCGAATCAGTGCACCAAGTTTTTTCAATACGGGATTTGTTCCTGTTTCAGCTCTTCGCCCGGCTGGAGCCCCTAACCACGTGAGCGGTCCGATTTCGAAATCGCAGACTCTCCAAGCCCGTGTACTGTCGGGAAGCTTTGTATTGCTCTCGGCTTCCGGGCTGGCCACCGCGATCAACCTGGCCTACAACATCGCGGTGGCGCGGTTCCTCGGTCCTACCGGCTTTGGTCATGCCACGGCGGTTTACACCCTTCTCATCCTGATTTCTGCCGCCACGCTCTCTTTCCAAATCGTCTCCGCAAAAGTGGTCGCGCAACAAAGCTCCCTGGAGGGAAAGAGCGCCGTCTATCGAGGATTCCACAAGAGTGCATGGGCCTGCGGCATCACAATCGCGTTGTTTTTGTTCCTGTTTCAGAAAGCAATCGCAGACTACCTCAATTTGCCGAGCCCGGGTCTCGTGGTCCTGCTCGCCATCGGTGTAGCCTTCTACGTTCCACTGGGAAGCCGTCGAGGCTACATTCAGGGCGCCTACGGCTTCCGCCGATTGGCCACCAATCTCGTGTTGGAGGGACTGGTCCGGCTCGGTGGATCTCTTCTGATGATCACGCTGGGCTTCGGCGTCTCGGGAGTGGTTGCCGCCAACGCCGCCGCCATTGCCGTCGCCTATCTTGCTGCCGCACCCAAACTCACGACTGCCGCGGCTTCCCATGAACTGCACATCCCGGATGCGTTTCGCGAAGCTCTGCAGGCGATCGTCTTCTTTGCCGGTCAGGCGCTCATCAACAATTGCGACATTGTGTTGGTGAAGCACTTCTTTCCGTCGACCGAGTCAGGCGTGTACGCGGCCGTCGCGTTGGTGGGTCGAGTGATTTTTGCCTTCTCCTCAGCGATCGTAAACGGCATGTTTCCGCTGGTCGCGGGCACTCGCAACGAGGAGCGAAAGGGGCACCGCATCCTCCTCACCTCACTCTTGCTCGTATTCGGAATCGGCTCCGCATTGGCCCTGGCTCTGCGCCTGGCTCCCGCCGCGATATGGACGACGTTCTTCGGCCCGCAGTTTGAAATCGCCGGCAAAGGCGGCCTGCCCTATCTGCTTGCGCTATACGCCATCACTACCGTCATCTACTCGCTCAGCGTCGTGATTATTGCCTACGAGATGTCCTACAAGATCGCCAACACCGGCTGGGTTCAACTGGCCTTCAGTGGCGCGGTGGTGGCGGGCATTTGCTGGTTCCATTCGTCTCTGCAGCAGGTCATTTGGATACAACTTGTGCTGATGCTGGTTCTGCTGATTATCGTTGCAGTGCCTTTCCTACTTAACTCATTGACCGGCGAGAGACACGGACAAAGAATAGCGGCCGCACGCACGATCAGAATCATTCGCCGGGTTTCAGAGGATGACGTCATCGCAGATTTTCTGAAAACCGATTTCAGCAATCCCGTCTTCGACGAGTATCAGGCGACCCTGCGTGAACTGGTCGTCACCCCGAGCCTCGACAATGTCGGCGAAAATGCGAAGCGCCGCGCTCTGCTGTTCATTCGACACTTTGCGTTGTGGAAAGAGCTGCCCGAGGATACGGAATGGTTTGAAGTGGAAATCCGGCCGGCCGACCTGGCCCAGGTTCGAGTCTTTCCACGGGCGCAATGGCGAAAGATCGCGCGGGGAAAGTTCGACATCCCAACGATCGCCGAACGTCTGCGAACATTTCGCAGCCACGATGCCGCCGGAGAAACATTCCTATCGAAGATCACCGCGCTGCGCAATGGGCTTCGCAACGATGCCAACGCCGATCCCGGCGCCGTTCTTCTCATCGGTCTGAATGAGAGCGAGCCGTTTACGATCCTGGATGGAAATCACCGGCTGGTCGCGGCCATCCTGACGTCGCCGGAAACGGTGCAGAGGTTTCGTTTCCTCTGCGGACTCTCGCCCCGGATGAAGGAATGTTGCTGGTATCGCACCAATGTGGCGACCCTTTTCCGCTATGGCACAAACCTGTTGGCCAACGTCGTGCACAATCCCGCGGCCGAACTTGCAAGGCTTTTGTAAAGCTCTGTAACCACCCTTAACCCTCTAGCGCAACCCGGTTGCCCGACTACTGACAAGACAGGATGGACCCCGCACTGGCGTTAATCTAGATTGTTTAATGAGCAGAATTTCATTCGAACGGCGCCAATTTTCATCACGAAGAGTGCAAACAGGGCATTGGTTGAAAAGCTTGATAAAGATAAATATGAGCAGCGAAAGACATGTATCGGTGAAGCAATTGCCAGAGAAGATGAGCCTGAAACAGGGCTCCGGCTTTTTTCGCGAAGTAGAGTCTTGCCTGCAGTCCGACCGGCCGCGCGTGGTGCTCGATTGCTCCAGGGTAAGGCAACTCGACAGCGCTGGAATCCACGTGTTGTTGCGTTGCCTGGAAGCGGCCATGAAACGGAATGGCGACATCAAACTCGCATCAGTCCCTCCAGCCGCAGCGGCGATCCTTGAACTCACCAGGGTCGACCGTCTCTTCGAGGCTTTTGATAGCACCGCGGACGCAGTCAGCAGTTTCCGCGGGTTTCAGAGAACGCCCTATGAGCAGGCTTCCGAGCATGCGCATTCAACGTTCGTGCGCAGAGGACGGCATAGCAGCTTTGAAAATAGCCAGTCTGAATTGCGCGAAAGTCCCAGGGCGATGGGTGGAATTGCGAGGATCTCGAGTCGGCTGCGGCGACAAATCGTTGGCTGCCTCGTGCTATTGCTGGTTGCGCCATTTGCGCATGCAGCCCCACGCGCGCAGCAAGCGGCGAATCCCAGTCAGCAGGTCGGAACGGAATCTTCTGGTGCCAGGGCTCAATCTCCAGACTCCGCGAGTGACGCAAAGAAGTCGGCCACCGAAACATCGCAGTCTGACGCGCTACCGAATAGCCCCGGCACAGTGCGTTCGCAAGCCATCGACACCGATCGCACGTTTAGCGGGCAACTACCTTCCCCCACGCAGCAGAATGGCGCACAGGAGCCCCTCGGCACAGCGGCGGCGCCGCCTCTAAAGACAACGGGCGTTGCGGCATCGAGACCAGCCGGAGCGGCTATTGCGCCTGCGAAACAGCGGCGGGCACGTTCCATCCTGATCAAAGTTGGCGCCATCGTTGGTGCCGGCGTGGCCGTGGGAACTGTCGTGGCGTTATCCAAGGCCAGCCCCAGTCGCCCACCGGCCAGCCGCTAACACAAGGCTGCGGCGCATCTCGGAAAGACACCCGTCCATGATTCGAGCCAAGACAGAGAAACGGATCCCCAGATTTGTCAGTTTCTCTGGCATCGACGGTGCCGGCAAGAGTACTCAAATCGAGTCTCTTCGTGCCCGGCTGGGCGAGGCCGGCGTGTGCGTCTCGTTGATTACGTTCTGGAACGACATTGCCCGGCTGACGCGGCTTCGGGAAGCGACCGGCCACACCCTGTTCAAGGGAGACAAGGGCGCTGGAACTCCAGACAAGCCAGTCAGCCGTCGAGATAAGAACGTCCAATCCTGGTATATGACCGCAGTGCGATTCGGTCTCTATTTCTTCGACGCCATCTCGCTCCGTATCGTGCTGGCGAAAGCGTTAAAGGCAGACACTGACCTCGTAATCTTCGATCGATATCTCTATGACGAACTTGCAAACTTGCCGTTGCACAATCGACTGGCGCGATGCTACGTGTGGCTCTTGTTGCGATTCGTTCCGCAACCGGATATCAGCTTCATATTGGATGCGGATCCCGTCCAGGCTTGCGCGCGCAAGCCCGAGTATCCGCTCGATTTCCTCCACAGCAGCCGCGCGTCTTACCTTGCGTTGAGTGAACTGGTAGGCGGAATGACGATCATTGCTCCGCAGCCAGCTCAAGAGGTTGAGCGGCAGGTAGTGCAACAAGTGTGGACGAAGCTTTCCCCTGAAGGCCTGCAGTGGGCTCAAACTTTCGCGCACACAGCTCAAAGCCCCTCAAAGTAAGACTTTCACTGGTAGATCAGGCTGAAGTTATCCAGGAACGTGGTGTTCGCCGCCTGCTTGTAATTCCCATCCATCTGATAGTTGGCCGTAATGCCCCACCAGCCGCTGGGAGCGGAACCCGGCGCGTACTTTTGGTTGATGTTCGTGGTCACTCCGTTCAGCGTAATCGACTGGTACAGGAGTGAATTATCCGATTCCCGCTGCACTTGAATGGTCACATGGTTCCAGGCGTTATTCACAGGATTGCACGCAACCCCGGTCGGGACCCAGCGCGAGTTTACGTTATCCCAGATATCCCATGCGTTGCCCCCCGCGACCCGGCACTGGTTGCCCCAAATCAATCCCAGCCCGTTGAAGTACATGCTGACGTCAAACTCCAGCACCTGCGTGACTCCGAGATTCGTCGGGTAAAAATCGGCATCGTAGGTGAAGCTGTGAAGCGTCGGAAGTAGCTTGTGACTGGAGTCAGGAAGGTTCTGAGTCGACCCCTGACCGATCAGGGGAATGCTCCACAGAACGTCAGAATAGGGCGTGGTGCCGCCGATATTGAATTGCGTGGAATGTCCACTCTTGGAGGGTGATTGCACTCCTTGCGTCATCGACCAGGTCACCCCTGTGCACGATGACGAGCAGATGTCATAGTTTGGAGCCAACTCACCCCAACCCTTCCACCCTCCGCTGGACTGCAGGTTGGAGAGCACGTTTCCGCTTTGCACCGTGACCGCAACCGGAGTGTAAGCCGCCCCGCCGCAATAATCCCACTCTTCCACAACCGTGCGGTAGGTTCCCGAGGCCAGGCTCAAATTGGTATTCAAACTCGACCCAGCCCCTACGTAAACCAGCTTGTCGTCGACGTAGATTCCCATGGATGCGACGCCCTTCGAGCACGTAGTCGTGCTCGCGGTTGCGACATACGTTGTGGGCGAGCCCACTTTGCCGTCGTTCGTAGGGGAGGTTACCCAGACGCCGGTCTGGCCATTGACCGTGATCGCCACCGGCGTAAACGTCGCGCCGCCACAGTAGTCCCACTCTTCCACGACCGTATTGTGTTTGCCGGGATTGAGAGACAAACTCGTGTTCAGGCTGGCTCCGTTGACGACGTAGACCAGCGCGTTGTCCACGTAAACGCCCATGGACGCAACGCCCTTCGAACAGGTGCTGGTAGTCGAGGTCGCCACATATTGCACGGGCGAACCGGTTTGAGCTCCATCGCTGGGCTTGCTGACACTGACATTTGCGAAGGCAGATGTCGTCAACATCAAGAGTGCGCAGGTCACGTAGTAAGACGTCTTCATTCTGCAGGCCTCGGGGCTTCTTGTGTGGAGCGCGTACTTGTGGAGCACAAGTTCTGAGTTGCTTAATGAATGGACCAGGCCCGACGCGAACGGGACTTTGCCTCTGTAGAGTCGTTGGATCGATCGGATCGATCCGGATGTTTTACCAATGTTGCCCAAAGAGTAATACAGCGTTCTCGGGAGCGTCAACAGTAAATGGCTCTAATTTCGCACGAAGGTTCATCTCGGTCTACGCTGATCTCCCGCGCAGATTCCGAAATTTCTAATGTTGGGTTTAAGCGTCGATGATCGGGTAGCAAGACGAGGGCCGCTCATCCTGCGGCTCAGCGCACGCGCTGGCTAAGCCCGCTCTAATCTACTTGGAAGAGGTTGGATTGATCGTGAGTGCACTGGCCACGTAGCGGGCACCGTCGAAGGCAGCCGTCAACGTCACATCCGTCCCCTCGTGGATTTCACGGCTCATCGGGAAACGAGCCGAGTCAAAGAATACGTCATAACGTCTGTCGTCGCGTGGATCGACCAGCACCAACAGGCCAGAGTGCAAGTCGAGAAAAGCGACGTTTCCAACGAACACAAATGTGCTTCCGGGAGTCGCCAGGATTGCGATTTGGCTGGCCACGCCGTGACCCTTGTTGTCGGATTGGAATTTGACTGAGATGAGACTCCCGGTGGCCAGATCCGAGGAACTAATATCCGCGGAGGCGGGAGAACTTGCCTGACCTTGGCGAACAACAGCGGTGCCGGCAGGGACGTGCAGTTTCACAGGTCGATGCGATAAGACATCGCGCATGGTCAGTTCACGATCGGCGGGATCGTAGCTCATCACCTGTCCTTGGCACTCACCTTCCGGTGTCGCCGACAACAGGTGGATGCTGCGCGCAAAGACAGCGGTACCATCCAGCACCGTCTCAACCGAGACGTGGTCGCCAGTTCGTAGATCGCGCGGCGCGGTTTTCACTCCATCTTGATAAACCTGGGTTCGCTGGTCAAACAGCACCTTCATCGTCCGTCCACCGAACACATTCAGCGTGAACTGGTCGCGAACCAGGTCCACCCCGCGAATCGCGCCTCCAATGACGGTACTGTTTCCCCGAGGCCCCGGCGGCAGGTCCGCCGGCCCGTCTGACTTGCTCTTCAGCTCCGTTGAAGCCCGAGCGCCCTGATCCGGCGCGGGATTCGAGCCTGCGGACGACGCCGATTGGGCAAATGCCACGCTGCCGAGTATGACTACGACCAGAAAACGACACATTGGGAACACCCTCATCTGCGACCTGTTTTTCGCCGCCTATTGGATGGTTCGAAGTCAGAAGCGGTGGCCTCATAATTCCTGCCCTGAACAACTTAATGTAGGGTTCCGGCAGACAACGCATTTCCACTCAGCGCATCCAAATTCCAGCTTAAACGGACCACATATGCTGGATAGAAGACAACGCTTGCTGGCCATCATCGCGCTAATGTTGAGCTTTGGCCTTTCGAATGCCTGGGCGGGAGACCTCAAACTCACACTCCCCAAGCGCAGCCAACTCACCCTGGTGCAGCGTCTCAATCGCGATGGCGTGGACGCCCTGCGGAAGCACCAGTACGAAAAGGCCGAAACTCTGTTTTACAAGGCATATCTTTTCGATCCTGGCGACCCTTTTACGTTGAACAACCTGGGCTACATTTCTGAACTTCAGGGCCAGTTGGAGCGGGCGCAGAAGTTCTACAAGCTGGCCTCACAACAGGCCAGTGATGCCGTGATCGACCGCACCACGGCGAAGCCGCTGGAAGGCAAACCGATGCGGGAAGCCTTCGGCGCACTGAACGACGTCCCCATGCAGGTCAATCGTATGAATGTCGAGGCAATGCGCCTTTTGTCGGAAAGCCGGACGCCGGAAGCTGATCTACTCCTGCAGAAAGCTCTGGCCATGGATCCGCGAAATACATTCACCTTGAACAATATGGGCGTGGCCATGGAGTCGCGGGGAGATTACGCCCAGGCGCTGTCATATTACACGGCGGCCGCTGATTCGCACTCCTCGGAACCAGTTGTCGTAACGCTCAACCACTCATGGAGAGGAAAACCGGTCAGTGAGATGGCCGCCGACAGTGCGAAGAAGCTGAAAGAGCGCATGCAAAATTCCGCCACTGACCAGGCACAGGCTGCCCTGTTCGCCGTACGCGGGGTTTCGGCGACGAATCGAAATGATTGGACCGCCGCGCGGCAAGACTTCCTCCAGTCATTCGCTCTTGATCCCAACAACGCATTTTCACTCAACAATGCCGGATATCTGGCGGAAAGAGACGGCGACCTCGAGACCGCACAGTTCTTCTACGCCAAGGCCCAAAAGTCCGGAGACGCCAACGATCGCATTGGGCTTGCGACCCGGCGTTCCGCCGAGGGAAAGCACCTTCTCTCCGTCGCCACCGATAGCGACCGGAAGGTCGGCGACAAGATTGTCCTGGAAAACGACGCCAGACACCGGAAATTAGGTCCGATCGAACTGAAGAACCGAGACAATACGCCGGTGGCGGAATCCACAGTCTCGCCTGAGACCGTGTCGCCAGAAAATCCGAAATCCCAAATCACTTCTTCACCCGTTTCGAAACTAACCGTATCGCAGCCGCCCCAATAGCACCGAGGAATTCTTAATAATCATGACAAATACATTCTCTCCGTTCGGCTCGAGCAAGTCTCTGAACATTCTTTCGCGGCTCTTGTTACCGCCGCGCACCGCCGACGCACCGCTTCCGTTCACGGCCGCGGATTTGGGCATTGCAGAAATCAGCCGCGAAGAGTTCGACGAGATGCTGGCACTAGCCAGCTCTCACCACGTGGTGATGCGCGGGCTCGAAGTCTTTCTGCGGATCATGCACGAGGCGGGCGACGACGGCCGCGCAGAGTGGGCAGCGACGGCGCTCGCCGCCGAGGGCGCACGGATCGAAAACGCGATGTCCTTCTTGCAGCGAATCTGCGCCACATTTCAGAAGCAAGGATACGACCTCACCGTAATTAAATCGCTCGATCATTGGCCCGACCTTGGCAGTGACGTAGATCTGTACACCAATGCGCCTTCAGCAGATGTTCTGGACCTAATGACGAAGACTTTCGAAGCGCAAGTTGCGTCGCGCAGCTGGGGAGATCGCCTGGCGCGCAAATGGAATTTCGAAATACCAGGACTCCCCGAGGCGGTTGAGATTCACATGGGCCGCCTGGGTCAAACCGGAGAACAAGTTGGAATCGCCGCGACCTTGGCCAACCGAGCCGGAACCGCTCTATTTGGAAGCCACATGCTTCGAGTGCCGGTTGCGGCGGACCGCCTGATGATCTCGACTATGCAACGCATGTACCGCCACTTCTATTTCCGGCTGTGCGACATCGTGGACACGGCCACGCTGTCGGAGACGGGCGTCATCGACTTCGAAGATCTGCGCTTCTCGGCCAAAGTCGCCGGAATCTGGAAAGGTGTGGCGACTTATCTTGCCATCGTGTCGGACTACCTCAAACACTATCGTGGTAAAGGCCTTGATCTCCCGCCATTCGTGGGCCTCTCTGCGCGGTTCGGTGGCAGTGAAATTCGTTTCGTCCGAGGATTCTTGCGGGTGCCCATCATGCCGCAATCCGCCAAGCTCTATGGCGCACAGCTGACTACGTTACTGCTCCACCGGGAATTAAAAAATAGCGTCCGCCTTAGTTTGTTGCCATGTCTGGCCACTGCAGCCGCCGTGGGGCAGAAGATTACTGGAAGTGATAAGGGAGTCTGGTAGCCGAGGGTCTGCGATCTAGGTATCGAAACCAATGCTGGCCGTTTCGTACAGGTTGCGACGCCAACGGTTCCATCCCGCCAAACTATCCCTGCCAAATATGGTGCCCGCAGGCGCAGGGCAAGCTTTCCGTAGGTTTTTGTTTCGTTAATTGCTGTTCGCAGATCGGGCAGGGCTTGGTCATCGTGTAGATCATTGGTTACTCCTAAGCGAGTGGACGCCCGCACACGGGCGTCCACATATCAACGGCTGCAAGATGAGCGTCCGGATTCGTTATCTGTTATCTGGGTTGCTGTGGCGCCAGTTCCAGTAGACTCCCTGCTGGCGAATGCTCAACTCAACAAAAGCGCGCCGTTCGTGATGCTCGGTCTGGTATCGCTGATACGAGCGATCTTCATTGGCGTCCCAGTTGTGATAGTCCTTGTGGTGCCGGTCGTAGTAGCGCTTGGTGTTCTCGCGTTGTCTGCTTTCTTCCTTTCTGTCATCCCGATCGTCCTGTGGGCGAGCAGCCGCCATCGATGCAACAGGTGCAGCAAGGCCAGCAGCCAGAAGAAGCGAGCTGAGATATCGGTATCCACGATGCATATTATTCTCCTTATAGCGGTACGATCAATTTTGCCGAATTAATTCCGCTAACAATACCTTCTACCGTTGGCGCGTCGGCGTCTGGTCAATTCGGCTCACGACCGCTAACAAGGATTTTTTGGGGGGATGAGGGAGAATTGCGGCCGGGGTTCAAACGGTGCGTTTAGAACCGCCCAATCGCCGTTTGTTGGTTTACCGCCTAGTGGGCAGCCTCACCCGCGTAATACCCACTCCGCGTGCGAACCGTCAACTTGTGATGGCCTGGTGTCTGCGCTCTGACCTCAATCGCACGGTATCCGCCATTTTTGCTGTGGTCGGTTGGCTTGTAGCCGATCGTGTATTGACTGTGAATGTCGCGCGCCACCACCCGAGTGATGTCGTCAACTTCGTCCAGGCGTTTTGGGAAGAATGCAACTCCACCGGTGACTGCGGCCAGACTCTGCAAGGCTCCGGTATCCGCCTGCTGAAGTTCGTCCCCCAGCAACCCGATGGCATAGAGCATCGGTCCATTTTCCTGTTGCAGGCGGCGCACGGCCTCTTTCAAGGTCTCCTGACTGGCGTTGTCGCGGCCATCCGTGATCACCAGCAGGACCTTCCGCTCCACGCGAGTATTGTTCTTCAAGTGGACTGTGGCCGCGACGATGGCGTCATAGAGCGCCGTGCTCCCCTGCGCCGAGACTTTCTGCAGGGCCTTTTGGAGCAGGTCCGTATCAGATGTGAAATCCTGATCGAGATACGAATCCTGGCTGAAATTGACCACGAAGATTTCGTCTTTGGGACCGCCCGCTCGAATCAGATTTAGCACCGCCTGATTTACCTTGTCTCGCTTTTCGCGCATGGAACCGGAGTTGTCGATCACGATCCCCATCGCCAGCGGAACGTCTTCCCTGTGAAAGGATGTGGTCGCCTGCGGCACGCCATTCTCGAAGGCAGTGAATGCCGGCCGGTCGAGATTGGTCACCATATGCCGCTGTTCGTCGACGACAGTAGCGTGCAGGACCACTTCCCGCACTTGGGTCTTGAACACGAACACGGCGCTCTGGTCATCCGCGGGCTGCTGGCCGGACGGTTGATCCTGGGTCGTCGTGCCGGTGTTCTGCTGCGCAGGCGTAGCGTCCGATGCTGGGGCCACCGGCGCTGCGCCCCCTGCGCTTTGGAGCGCCGTGGTCGACGACGAGACCTGAGCCTCAACTCGAACGGTTGCCAGGCTGACGAAGAGAAACATTCCAACAAGCATCATCCTGCGCCACTCCAGGAAGGCAGTTGCAACATCACGAAACTTCTCTTTGTCACCGTTATCGTTCGTCTTAAACTTCATGGGTGTTCGACTCACTTGCTGAGAGATCGCGCGTTTCCTTAGGGGATGCTGAATCCCCCAATGAATCCGAAACCAGTAACGTTGTTATCCACATAGAAAATGTCTTCAGAAAGGTTCGTCCCCAGGGGTGCAGTGAGGGTGACGTCCCCGTTTTTGTCGGTTGTGAGATTAATGCTCATGCCGTAGCAGTTCGATCCCCGATAAAGCGGACACTGCGAGGCGGCGTACGAGGTGTTCGGCTTGGCGCCAGTGAGTTGAGTCTTGATGAGCCCGTTGGCGGTCAGCGTGACAGAACCGGATTGGAGCGGGTCCTGTGCCGGTGGAGTGCTGAGCTGGATCCACGTTCCGTTTCCATTGACCGTGCTGTCAAGTTGCAGAGTTGAGTAATAGGTTGAAGGAATACCTAGGGTAACGCTAGTTGAGTATTGCACGATGGCATTCGCGACGAGATCGAAATCTCCGGCCCAACTGCCTGCTGGAAAAGTGACCGTACTGTTTACAACTCCGGTCGCGTTCGATGTGACGGAGCCAATCGTGAAACAGTTTGGATAAAGCTGCCCTGGGGCAGCACAGAATTGGACAGTATAAGTCGTGCTTGGAGGACCTTGATTCAGCCGAATCGTGGTAACGCCGGCGCCGTTGACCGTCACTCGTCCCTGCGGCGTACCGTTTGATCCTATATAGGGGAATAGCGACACATCGTACTGCGTGGATGCCGTCATTCCGATCGCGAACAACGTCCCCCAGCCTTGCGGGCCGCCGGCCACCGTAGTGCCGTAAAGGTTTCCTCCAGCTAACAGGAGAGATCCATAGGGCAAAGCCCCATCGATTGCTCCTCCGGTAAAGTTGTGCAACACGGTGAGTTTGTTTGCGGAATCGAGTTCGAACACCGTGCCTACCTTGGAAGAACCACCGTAGCTGGCAGTACCAAAGAGATTGCCGCCACTGTCGCGGACCAGGCTGGCAGTTGGGTAGGCACCGTCGGTACCGTTGAAACTATGCAGAATGGTTTTTTGGTCCTGAGGATCGATCTTGAAGATCGTGCCATAGCCGAAGGCACCGCCCAGCGAGGTCGTTCCATACAAGTTGCCCTGCGGATCGCGAATCAAGCCGCCGTCGGGAATTGCCCCGTCGGACCCGCCCGTAAAAGCATGGGATGTCGTCTCTGTCCAGCCATTCTTCCCGGAAGTGAGACTGAAGGCAGTTCCGCAAGCTGGATTGCACGGTAGGCCGTTTCCACTATCAGTGGTTCCAACCAGGGTTCCCGCGGAAAAGAGAAGGCTGCCGTTGGGGGAAAAGCCGTCTGTTCCGGCCCCAAAATTGTAGAGGACGCTTTCGTTCCAGGTAGCGCCGGACTGAACGAGATCAAAGATCGTGCCGCAGCCCTGCTGGTAAGATTGGCCGGGACAATTCGAATTGTGACCGCCGCCAAAGGTAGCTCCGTAGAAGTTACCGGTGGCGCCGGAGAGAAGCTTTCCTGCTGGAAACGCTCCATCCGTACCGGCGAACGAGTGCAACACGGAGAATGCGCCCGGCGCGGTGATTTCAAAAATGACCCCGCATCCGTTGTGTTCGACGATGCCAGTGCAAGTTGCGGTTCCTCCGAGTTGGGTTACACCGTAGAGATTTCCAGCCACATCACGCAACAACCCTGTGGGATCGCTCCCATCGGGTCCGGAGAAATCGTGAACCACAGTTTCCTTTCCATTCGCAGCCAGTTTGAAAACCACACCGTGGCCCGTAGCACCGCCACTCCCAGTTCCATACAGGTTCGTGCCGACTCGAACCAATTGATTGCTGGGACCACCACCGTCCGCGCCACCAGTGAATATGTAAAGCACCTTATAAGTCTGCGCTTCCACGGATTTCGTGGCGAGAATCGCAGCCAGCAGTAACGCTATGCAGGCCAGGGATCGACCCGTCGCTACCACAAGACCAAGAGAGAAAGCCGCTAGGAGTTGAAAACTATTTTTCACGTGTCCTCCTTAAGGGACATCCCAGCGCCGGTTGAATCCGACGCTCGTTAGGGTAGTTGTCCGTTAAGGCAACTGGTTTACGTAGCAGGCGCCACTCGTAATTTGCGCCGGTGGACTCGGAGGCGTCATCCAAGCCGGACTGCTGAAATCAAAAAACTCCGTCATGTCGATTTGGGCGGCGTCCCGGTTCGTCAAAGCCGGCACGTTGAAGCGAGTCTCGATAAGCTTCAGAATCGCCGTAAAATCCGCCACGCTGTGCGAAACATAGTTCTTCTTGGCGTAGGGCGATACGATGATTAGCGGCACCCGGTAGCCGGTGTAGACGAAGTCGCACGTTGGCCCTGTCGTTGGCGCGCAGACGTCGCCTGGGGACAGATCCACTGGCTTCACGCCATCCGGACTGACCGCTGGCTGCGGTGAAACGTGGTCGTAGAGACCTCCGAATTCATCGTAGGTAAGAATGAAAGCCGAATCTTTCCATGAGGTGCTCGTCATCAATCCATTGATGAGCGAAGAGACATAGTTGGCCCCCAACTGGATATTGCTGAGCGCCACGTCGTCGTTGGATGGATGCTCATCGAAGCCCGCGTCTGAAGCCGGCTCAATCAGCGCGACCTGCGGCAAAGTTCCCTTCTGCACATCGGTGAAGTACTGAGATATGGGTGCGATGTTCTGAGCATGCTGCGACGGGATCGTCTGACCCCATTGAAAATCCTGCACGGAACTCAACGTGAGCAGGCAGGCCGGGTCGTAGGGAGGACCCGAACAAGCACTTCCTTGAGGGTTCACATAGATCTTCCAGCTGACTCCGGCGGTTTGGAGTTCCTGAAAGATGGTCGGGGCGGTGAGCAGCGCTGTATCCGCGCTATTGGTGCCGACCGGATACGCGTATCCGTGGGATGTGCCAGCAAGAAGACTCTGGCGGTTGGGTGGAGTCCGCGTCATGACCGGGTGAAACCATCGGTCCGAAGTGGCGAATTTCGATGCCATAAAGTAGTAGTAGTTCAAGTCGCTGCCATCGTAGTAGCCCATCGCCCGGACGCCATCGACGTCGTTAAACGGCGGTACGAGAGCTCTCGCATCGTGCCCCGCGGTCCAGACAAATCCGTTTAGCGTAGCGGCAGTCTGGCCGATCGCATCGTTGTAATCCCAATCCACATGAGCCTCATTCCACGAAGGGCTCGGGTTCTCGATGCACTGAGTAATCAGGTGGTACGAAGTAATCAGGCGGTTCGTGTCGAACACGCAATCGCTGGGTGGAGGCGAGTTAGGATCGCAACCCGGGATGGCCGGGGCTGGTCCTTTGAGCGGTGCCGCACCGGAGCTCGGGTTGAACTGGGGCAGGCCATCGAACGATTGGTCCGGATACCCATGCTGCGCCCAGTATCCTCGCAATGCGCCAAAGTAGTGATCGAACGAGCGGTTCTCCTGCGCCAGGAAAATGATGTGATTGAGAACCGCGAGGTTTGGCGCCGGGTTAAAGGTGGCCGTGACCTGCTGGCTCGCACCGAGAGTCAATATGCAGGACGGGCTATTGCCGGTGCAGCCACCAGTCCATCCGGCGAAACTTGATTTCGCTCCGGCAGTCTCAGTGAGAGTGACCAGGGTTCCGCTGCTAAACGCGGCGCTGCAAGTCGTTCCGCAATTGATGCCCGCGGGATTGCTGCTGACCGTTCCCCCTCCGGCACCGGCGGCTTGCACGCTAAGTTGAAACGAACCCGGCGGAGGGGGGCTGCTCGATCCTCCTCCACAACCGCACAGCACAAGGGAGATCGAACTTAGAAAGCACCAAGCGATATGGTTTCTCAGTCTGAACATTGGGCAGTACTCTTTCGTCCACAAGGCGGGGTTTCGATGGTTTTGGCGGAACTTGGGTTGCTTGCCTGTGTCCTAAAGTCGCCGATTCTCCACAGTGCCGGATGGCCACCCAGCGCTTCGCAATCTGCGCGCCTCAGGATCCGCCCGTCTATCGCTGGCGTGCTTTGAGGCCAGGGAGCGGAGGCCTCCTGGCACGATTTCTGTCGGGAGGATCGCCACGCTTGGCAGGTGGTTCGAGAGCCTTCCGGGATCGGCCGCCGGCCGTCTTGATCTTGAAAGTCGACTTGACTCCGTCATCGTCTTGCAGAACTACGTTGAGCAGCGAACTGTGGACATGGAGGCTGTCTCCAACGTCGTACTTGATGAACCCCATTTTGCGGAATCGGTTCATAAAGAAACTGACTCTCGAACGGGTCGTTCCAACCATCTCTGCCATGGTCTCCTGACTAAGTCTGTGGATCGACATTTCTGACACGCCTTTTTTCCCGAACTGCGCCATCAGCAAGAGGACTCTAGCCAGTCGTTTCTCACTCGAATTAAAAAGTTGGTCGACCAAATCATCCTGGTAGCGGATGTTTCTCCTCAGCAGATATTTCATGAACAGGGCGGACAGTTTCGGTTCCAGCCTCATCGTACGCATCATGACTTCCTTCTCAACATGCAGAAGGGCGCAATCGGTTAGTGCGAGAGCCGACGACATACACGCGGATTGACCCGCCAAACCGCCCTCTCCAAAGAAATCCCCTTCGCTCAAGATACCCAGTGTTGCTTCTTTTCCTGCCTCGGACACAACGCTAAGCCGCACCTTCCCCTTCTTGACAAAAAATATCCCGTCCGTGGGATCTCCCTGAGTGAATATTGAAGTCTTCTTCTGAAAAGACACCTTGCTTCTACCCTTGCCGATCGTTGCAAGAAAGACATGGGGATCGAAATCAAGTTTTCTTCTCGAGATTGTGTGTTGCTTGACCAAGTCGTGTCCTACTTAAGTGTGGGGACTTATCAACTATGCGGGACAGGTATAGCCCGACGCTGATCAGTAGTGCTCACAAACAATTAATCATTGACTTATTCGCGCGAGAATTCTTGGAAGTGAGTAATTTTGAACTTACCGTGCGGGAGAAATCGGAGCAAAAAGGCGCAGAGCTTTTTTCAGGAAGTGTGCGGTTTTGGACAGCGGTCAATATCAGGCGCTTGTAATGTTACTTGAACTGGATGAAGGAACTGTGCGGCCTCCGTGGTCGTTGGTTCCTCTGGTGGCGCACCCGGGTTTTCACACAGATCAAGGCCCCCATCCGCCCGGCGCGCCACCTTATCCTCTTCTCCTCGGTACAGGGATCCCCGTCGTAGCGTCCAATCTCCTGCCCTACACCCAGCTCGCCTTCTACTCAGAAAAGCTTAAATTCGACTTCAATACTAATTTGCACCGTCACCGGTCTTCCGTCTTTCAAGGCAGGGTCGAAACGCCATCGCTGCACGGCCTCCATCGCCTTCGCATCCAGTCCGAACCCCAGACCATGGACCACCCGAATGTCGCGCGTACGTCCCGCAGCGTCGACAATCAGCATCAGAGTGCAAGTACCCTGCGTCTTCGTCCTGCGGGCTTCGTCCGTGTACTCGGGATCGGGCGTCAAAACGGGCTGCGGCGCCGATATTCCTGCGCCTACCTTAAACACGCCGCCACCCATGCCGCCGCCGGTCCCGGCACCGACCCCCGAGCCGAGTCCAATCCCGGCACCACCGCCCGAACCAGATCCAATCCCACCACCCGACCCCGTTCCATTCGAGGGCGGAGCGGACGGCATTGCCGCGACGGCTGGAATCCCCAGGTTCGGCATGTGATTCTCCGCGAGTTGTACTTGCGGCGGAACAACGACGGTAGGCTCTGCCGTCAGCTTTGGCTTCATGTTCCGAAGTACAATCTGCGGCGGCGTGATCTGTACCTTCGCGAACTTCGGCAGTCTTCCCTTGGGCGCGGGCAGTGGATCACGATCTCCTCCACCACCACCGCCTCCAACCACTTTCTTGGAAGTTTGAAATATGTACGAGTCGGGCGAGGGTGCGACGAGGGTTACGACCTCCCTCTGCTTCGCCGCCTGCACAATCTGATGTCCTGCGGCAGCGACGAGAAGAAGAAGGGCCAACAGTACACAGTGAACAATCGCTGATCCCACCAGGCCATTTTTCCGGTAGTTGTTGTATTTACCCCAGACTTCTCCCGGCGGGTAAGATATTTGTGCTCGCAAGGGTGACTCCTTTATAGGTACGGCTATCGCCTTGAAGATGGAACGAATTCGATCCAACCAAGGAAACGCGACAACCGGTGAGCCACTTCTCATCCGGAGGTGTGTACTGCTAACTAATCCGCACCGAGTAGGCGCCGACACAGTCAACCGCTCAGTCAGGGACGCAGCATGTTAGAGCATGACAGGTGAGCAGAGAGGAGTCTGAGCAAGATCGCTCATATGTGGAGCGTACCTATGTCGTGTCAGTCCTTCATCGATATGTCACTGGCATCTATAGATCGATAAGAAAACACAAATCCACTCTCGATTCGAGGTTGGCCTCTCGGCCTGGAATAGAGCCAGGCCGATCAGCGAAAGGGATTCCTATCCGAAGTCTCGCTACAAGATGGGTCAGTAGAACCCGCGAACTACTCGTTTCACTCGGTGTTTCAACGCCTCATGGACAAGTACATCCCGTAATCACATCGGTGTCCAAGGTGACCGCACCATTCCGCGCCAACGCCCTGCCTTCCAGATTCACGCCGGTGGTTACAGTGATTGACGTAAGCGCCATGATGTTTCCCTTGAATACAGAGTTTGTTCCCAGAGTGGCAGAACTGCCGACCTGCCAGAAGACGTTGCAGGCCTTGGCGCCGTTGGCCAGGACGATGTGGCTGCCGCTTCCCGTCGTGAGCGTGGACGCAATCTGGAAAATGAACACCGCATCCGGATTGCCTTGAGCATCGAGTGTGAGGTCTCCGGAATTCGCCAGCGACGAGGTTGATGTGTAGACGCCGGAAGTAAGTGTCTTTCCGACCAGGTCTCCGGCCACCGAAGTACCGCCCGAACGTCCCGCAGCATCGATATATCCAGCAGTCAGGGCAGCCTGCGCCAGGGACGCAACGCCGTCCGCAATGTGGATCGTTCCGCCTGCTAACCCTGGCGGAAATCCAGTTACTGCCGTCCCCGGAGCTACTCCAACATCACCGGACACTACAGTAGAGCCGGTATTCGTAACGGTGGATCCGGCTAGGACCGAGAAATCTCCGATGTTAGGGCACAGTGCGACAGGCTGGGTTCCACCGCCCTGGCACGGACCTGTTGTAAAAGTCTGATGAAGTTGTGCCGCTGGCACTCCGCCCATGTCCAAGGCTCCGGCGGTGACCATGATGGTGAATGTCGTATTCGCTGCCAAGTTAGCCGAAGGCGTGAACGTCGCCTTTTGAGTGACCACGTCATACGTAACTGTGCCGGTCACACCTTGAATGAAGAATGTGGTGGGATTGATGGTGAGCGACTCCATTTGCTCATCAAAAGTCACCACGATCTTCTGGTCCAGTGGCACGCACGTGGCTCCCGCGACTAGATTGACGGCGATAATGTTCGGGGCCGACGTGTCTTTGGTGGCCCGGGTTGTAAAGGAGAAATCAAACGGCGCGGCCAGTGGAGTCCCGCTCAGATTCTTGGCCCCAACGGTAATGCTCACGTTGTACGCAGTATTGGGCGCGAAATCAGGAGAAGGCTTGAAGGCGCCAATCATGTTGGTCGCGTCGTAGGTAACTGTGCCCGTCATGCCCGCAATCGTAAAGGTGCTGCTGTTGATGCTTGCCGGATCCATCGGTTCGCTGAACACCACGCCAATCTCACGGTTAGTGCCGACTCCGTTGCTTTGGGGGACCACCATCGATACCGCAGGAGGATCGGACAGAGAAGCTGGTGGGTTGGCAGTGCCGCCACAGCTAATGAAGGAAACCGTTACCAAAACCGCAAGTGAAACCTTGGAGATTTGCAAAATTGACATACAACTCCTTCCCAACCTGGCGTAACGTCGAGGAAATACCAGGTAGCTGGAGCCACGCTTGTATGGGGCAGAAAAGCAAGCTTGGAACAAGCAACTGGGCGCTCATTTGAAGATGAGCCTTTTGTACTCTTCGTTTCGATTATCTGGCAGGTGGGCAAAGAGGTCTGCTCAGAATTGCTCACTTCGCCATTTTTATCAGGCAACGAGCATTCGCTGCTTCAAGCTAGTGGGTGCCGGTCGATGCTGTATGACATCTAGGCTTCGACTGTGATCGCCGAGACTCGCCGCCCGCCTCTAAAGGCTCAACCGTATTGAAAGTCTTGGAGGTGCTGCATCAGTTGAATTCCCACGATCGCACGATTGCGCGGCTGTACCCTGGATTAAGGCGCTGTTCGTTGTCCATCATCAATGGCAATTGGGGCTATCAGCAAACTCGCCGCCCACCAGCACCTTCTCTAGACTCTCTGCGACCATTTAAATGGCGGTGCGCCCTCTGTCTACGGCGAGTTTTGCTCCCTGAACAAAGCTCGACCGATCGGTCGCCAAGAATACGATTGCCTCCGCAATCTCGTCTGCTGTGGCAGGGCGGCCGACAGGTGCCTGAGCGGCCAACTGATCCAGACCCTCCCCCATTGCGTCGGTCCCTTCAGTGCGCGTGTTTTCTGAAATCGACCATCGGCGGCTGGGAGATTTCCGGCATCGTTACGATGACTTCCGGATTACCAATTAATCCGCAGCTGACGGGCGGTCAGAGTGGCAATGGACTACCTAATGCCACCAACCGTCCAGATCAGGTCGCCGCCGTTTCTTATCCCCACAAGGTCGGTGAGTGGTTCGATACAGCGGCATTCGTGAACCCCGCGATTGGCGCCTTCGGCGACGCAGGACACAATTCCCTGCGCGGACCCGGCCGCGACAACTGGAACCTCTCGCTGTTCAAGAGCTTTGTGTTCAACGAAGCTCGCGGCAGCCGCTTCGAACTCCGCGCGGAAAGCTTCAACACGTGGAACCACACGGAGTTCAACCAGGTCAGCAACGGTCTCGGTTCGACCAACTTCGGCCAAGTCACTTCTGCCTTCGATCCGAGAGTCTTCCAGTTGGGAGCGAAGGTATACTGCCGAGTGGCACGACCACCGTGGTTAGCAAGGTTCAGAACACCTATGATTCCGGCAGCCAATTTTATTGGGTGAATTTTGAGGCGTCAGGAAACCCTACGTCGTCTTACCCGCTTGTGTACGGCAGTCTGGTGAACAAAGCAGAATTCGACTACGGGACAAACGCTCCAGGCCCCCTCCTGCGATCCACCATTACTGCATTTGAATGGCAAACCAACAACAACTATCTCAACTCAAATCTCCTCGAATTGGCTACCTCCGTCAAAATCCAAGACGGAGGCGGCACGCAGCGGGCCTACACTTATTACGGCTACGACGAGACTGGCTTGCAATCTTCCGGAGTAGGCCTTTCGGAACAGCACGCCACTGGAGAATCTTACCCAGGCAACGAGACCTCGGTGCATCGTTGGCCCAATGGCAGCACCGTGGCGCAGGCACCATGCAATGTGTCTGTGTCTAACGGGTATTGGTGCCGGGCGCAACGGGAAGTACCCTAGAGTGGCGTCCTTACCCTAGGTTCGGATACGACTTCGATCTGCGAATATTGAGGGCTGACGCTAGCAGGTCCCGATCTACATCGGCTAGACAGCGATCGTGTATGGCGGAGCGAATTCTGTTACCCCCGCGTGCCTTCCGGCAATCCATCTCAGAACGTATACCTGCTTCGGGTCAGTCAGACCGTGCGTGATCGCATTGGGGATTACTTCCAATAGGGTATGGGCACCCAAATCCTGGAAGTAATCAATATCGGGCTCGACCTTGATGCACTCGACACCGTCGATCTTCGTCGTGTCTTTTTCGTGGAAGGTGAGCTGCACATTCGCTTCGCCAAACTGAATCTGCTTGAAGCTGCTGGTGGCATCGGGGTGAAATAGCCCAGGGTTAGGCTCGGGAGCGAATTCACCCTCGATTGCCGCTCGCCGCACCTGATCAACTATTGCGCTATCCGCGTACCCAAAAAAACGATCCTGGGCCAACGACTCGTCCCACAGGATCTCGCAGAAATAGTCGAGTGGAGTCTTCGATGGGAGCTGAATATCTTTCATCGCGGTCGCCAGGTTGAGAAGCGACGCCAGCGCGGCCGGCTTATTCTGTCGCAAGTCATCGTAGTGCGCCTGTGCATCGGCATCCGTGCCGCCGACAGCGAGAAAAGCTGCGATGACCGGGTCTGTCGTCTTCACAGCTGCCCATGTTTGAAACTTGAAGTCGGCTCCATGCGGGAGCAGCAGGAGGTCGACCGGTGCGACGGCTCGCGGGGAGAGCTTCACTGGGCTGAACCCTGCGCCCGTAAAATCATCTGCGGAGGCCAAGACTCTATAGTTGTCTTGCAGGTTATCGTGGAAAGGAAGACTGAACACAGTTGTGGGCGCGGGTCTATCGTTGTCAAACAGCTGGTTCTGAAAGCCGTCGAATACGCGGATCAAGAAGTCGCCCACCTGAATTGGCTGCCGCGTGCCGTCGTAGAGCGAAACCACCATAGTGGCTTTATCTGGCGGAGCCGGTGCTTCAAGTTTTACGATCGTAGGTTTCTTTTTCGCTTTTGCCTTCAGCATTGATTCTCCTCGGACGGGACGACGAGATTCCAAAACGGGGTCGGGACAGGAAGCTTCCTAGTTGCATTGTGCACCGCACTCTAAAGTTAAGGAAGCCCAAAAAGGCTTCCTCAATGAGACTCAGTCATCGCATCCCACATGCCCGTTTCTGGATTGCTTCCTGTTTGCCGACCATCCAGCCAGAAACCTGCTTGATCATTTGTCCCAATCCCCAACTCGATAGGCGGAGCTCCGCAGATCCGGACGTGGAAAGCAGCTAGGAACTCAGGCTCTTGACATCAGGCAGGATTAATATCACAATGTAGTTCTAATCATGCTTGGAGAATTTGAATACCTGTTAATCTCTGCGGCTGCCGGGCTTGGGGACAGGGCCTATGGCGCCGCCATTCGGGAAGAAATCGAGGTGACGACCGGACGCCGATGCTCCATCGGCGCGCTTTACACAACAATAGACCGCCTAGAGACAAAGGGGTTGCTGAAGACGTGGATGAGTGATGCCACGCCGCAGCGGGGTGGGCGCGCCAAGCGCATGGTTCGTGTAACACCTAAGGGTGTGCAGGCCGCAAAGGACTTTTATGATGCAGTCACGCGCGTGAGCCACGGCGCGTCGTGGGTGGTGAACCGGACGGGGAGAACGTGATGACAAGCATACATTGGCGATTGGTGGAAGTTTTGGCGCGACTGCTAAAGCCGGGCGAACGAGAGGCAGTGTTGGGCGATTTGCTAGAGACCGGCGAAGGCGCCTGGCGAGGGTCGCGTGACGTGCTCGGACTGGTGATTCGTCGCCAGCTGTCGCACTGGAAAAACTGGCAGCCATGGTTGGCGGTGTTCGGACTGGCGCTGCCTGGCAGCCTGGTTCTGATGGGGACCTCTGTGTCTGTCAGTTCGATGTATGAGCGGCTCATCGACCACAGGATTGTCGTTGAGTCTCCGCAGGCGATCCATGAGGGTTTCTTCCAGCTACTCTGCCGTAGTCTGCTGTTAATCGGTTGCTCCTGGGCTTGTGGTTTTGTAATGGGATCACTGTCACGGCGGACACTTTGGTTAAGCATCGCTTCGTCTTGCTTTGCATGTTTGTTTTGCTTGCTGCGGTTCAGGGAGCCATCTCTCTCGAGGCTCTGTCTGTTTCTTTTTCTCCTACCCGCTATCTGGGGTGTTCGCCAAGCTTTGCGGTCGATTCGGATCAACTTCGTTTTAGCGATCTTTCTGGCAATCGCAGTTACCGCATTCATGATTCTTCTATCGAACGGCAGAGGCTTATGGACTCTGAATTGGTCGCTGGTTTGGCCTGCGTGGTACATCGTTGCAACGGCGCAAAGAACTGGCAGACAAGTTGGACAGAGTTGAAAGGCAGATGAAATGAGGAGAGTCCAGCGTGATGATCTCACCACAAACGCGCGAAGCGTTAGTTTTCACGTTCGCTTTTGCACTCGCTTTTCTGAATGGCGTTCCGACCTTGGCTGTCTCCGCAAAGAGCCAAGTCATAGTCCGAGAGTTGCGGTCGGAGAATATTGCACACAACAGGGCCGGCACCGATCCAGTCAGGAAGTTGCTACTCTATCTCCCTGCCGGCTATGACGAGTCCTCGTCGCAGCGTTACCCGGTGATCTACTTTCTTCCTAACCCTTTCGAGGACAGCTATCGTTTCGATTTTGATCACAGAGATGCTCAGGGCCTGTTTGATCGCGCCATTGCGGAGGGTGTGATCAAGAGATTTATCCTCGTAGCGGTTGATATGAACACACCCCTTGGAACTTCGTGGTACGTGAACTCTTCGGCCACTGGTAACTGGGAAGATTTCATGACTCAGGAACTGGTGCCGTACATCGATGCGAATTTCAAAACGATACCCAACAGGGACTCACGAGGCATTGCCGGAATTTTCATCGGAGGATATGGGGCTATCCGCTTCGGTATGCGGTATCCGGATGTCTTTGGCTCTGTATACGCAATGCATCCGGTGGGGACTGGGACAGGTGTCAGAGTCAGTGCGGCAATACCCAAATGGGATATTTTGATCAATGCCAAATCCATGGATGATGTGAAGAAAGATGGAGGTACACAGATCTTTACCACCATGTTTCAGGCTCATTTGCCCGATCCCGACAAACCACCTCTGTTCATCGATCTGCTGGCGCGCCAAGAAGGGGATCAGCTGATCATCGATGCCAAACTCATGGAACGCTTCCGCAATAACTTCTATCTGGAAACAATGATTCCCCAATATGCCGACAACCTCAAATCTCTAAGAGGATTCAAGTTTGACTGGACGCGCAACGATGCTAATTTTGACCATGTGTACGCCAATCAGGCCTTCACGCGTAAGCTGAATGAATTCGGAATTATTCATGAGGCAGAGGAATACAACGGAGCATTTGGAGCAGACTGGGGCGTCGATGGACGATTCTATACTGATGCTCTGCCATTCTTCCAAATACATATGGTCTTTGCTGAGAACAATGAGCACAGCCAGCGATAGCTTTTACGCAGAGTGAGTAGTTGGATCCCTGCTAAGAGCTCGCCTCTAAGTTAGTGGATGACGGGCAATCCGGAAGTTTAGTCTAGCGCGGACTCCGACGACGTTGCCCCCAAGTCTCTTCGAGGAGATCGCCGTTGTTCTCCCCCAAACCCACTTAGGGATAGCTTCCGGTTGGCCGACCATCCGTCTGGAAATCGCTGAGTGAATCCGGGCGGAGTCTGGTTTTCCGGCGGCATACAGAACGGTTCCTACTCGCGGTCACAGGCACGCCAAGGCTTCCAACAACTTCACTTCTCTGATTTCGAACTTCCCTAGCGGCTTGACTGTGGTTTGCGTTTCAGCGGTTTGCCAATCGCGAGCAGGAAGATGGCACTCTTGCCTTTCGCGTGCGGCGAAAAGAAGTTAGTCACGTCATCGTCGAAGAAGGTCAGCCCGGTCGCGCCCAGGCTCTCGGCATACGTAGCCAGGTACATCCTGCCGCCAATGGCACCCGCCTCCAGCTGGACGGCCCGGTAGCCGCGGTTCCCGTATCGCTCCAGGATGCGTTCTAAGTCGGCGAGGAAGAAGATGTCCGCGCATGCCTCGGCCGGCAACTGCTGCCCTAGACCAAGATGGTGGGCCTCGGCGCGGAATTCCCCCTCCTTCAAAAGCTCGAGGGTGTTTCGCTCACGCCGGAAGAAGTAAGCGCCCGGCTTCAGGCCATACACCGAATGGACGATCAGGTAAAGGTCGTTGATCTGTTCGCCGGTGGGCTCAAGGAAGTCAGCCGGAAGACCTCGCGTGGCGCAGTCGAAAATAGTTGAGAGTTGTGCCAATGTTATGGATGCCGTCTGATCAAACGTTCGGGAAGAGCCGCGGCGCAGGATCACCTGTTCGATCGTCTCCTTCGGTTGTTCTTCTTCCGGCAGGCGCTGCAGTTGAACTTCCTCGCCCCCCGGAGCGGAAAATGCAAGAACCGGTTGCTTCCCGCGCCACTGCGCTACTTCCTCTTCGGACTCAAGCGAAGACGCCTCGTGCATCTCAAGCATGGCCGGATACTCGATCTCTCGCTCCGAAAGCGGATCGTCTCCAGGCCGAGCGCCGGAGCCTCTCTAGGGGTTGGCAGGGAACTCTGCGATGTGCGCCCGATCGGTACGACGCACAAGGACACCCTCGGCTTCGCCATTTCCTTGATGACTTCGGCAAGTATCGCTTTATCCTGTTGCTTTTTTGTTCTCCTCTTAACCATGACGTTGGACTCTGGATCGGCGTAGATAAAATGTTGGGCTCCGTTCAGAGAAACAGCAAAAATCCGAACTTCACTGCCGTATACCTCCGCCGTGTTCGTCTTCGATAGCCCACCCTCCTCAGAAAGATCGGTGACGAGCACCGGGGAATGTTCGAGCATAGCCTTCTCCCAGGGGATTGTCTGAGCTTGATCGCTCACAATGGAAAATGAGCGCCCACTGGCCTGAATCGATTCTCAACTGCTGTAATCAGGGCGATACACTCAAATTTCGAGACGTGAGCAGAGCTGGGTTGAGCTGATCAGCCCCAGATTGGATCAACTCAATCCGGATCGACATCTCCGATGCGCGCATGGGCGGGTGATTGGAAATGTGGGTGTAATCGCGTCACCTGTTCAGAATTGAACAGCGCAGAGAGTGTTTCGGGAAGTATTGTGGAGGTTCGTTGTTACAAGAAAGGTGGTGTCATCTTGGCGAAACCGCATACAATGACAACCGCTCACGCGACTACGCCGGCAAAAGACAAATCACACCCTGCAAGCATAGAGAGCGTGGCAGCAATCCTGACCCGCTGTAAGACCTCGCTGATCGAAGATTGGTTGGTACGAACAAAGAAGACCCCCGAACTAAACCATCTTCATCTTAAGGATGACGAACGCACCGGACATCTTCCGAAGCTGATTGACGATCTCGTCGTACGTCTGGACACACCCAAGTTGCCCACCAAAGACAGCGATGCCGTCGCCTCACCCGCTGCCATCGAACATGGCAAGCTGCGACGGAAGCAGGGCTATTCTTCCGGCATGCTGATCCATGAATCACGAATCCTTCAAGTCGCCATCTTTGGAACCTTGCATAAGAATCTAAGCACACTTGATTTCAGCTTGCTGTTGCCCGATGTGATGATTATCGCGGACGAAGTGGATGCACAGTTGACCCAGACAATGGATGCCTTTGCAAGCGACGGATCTAAATGGACGGCAGCCTGAACCGGCTCCACTCCCCCATAAGCCCTGGAGAGGAAATAAAACATCATGTCTGTATCCGACAGCGTTCGACGCCTGCTTGTGGCTCGCGCTGCTACTGATCCTAACGCTGCAAAGCTGCTGGAGATGTTCACAAAAGCCGATGAGATTGTGAGCGAGCGTTCGCTAGAGCAGATCGGGGATGTCGAACCCGCCCAGACTCGCGCAAGTGCCCTCCGGTTGCTGTCGTAATATCGCCATTTCGTTCATTGACCCCCGTTAAGGCGCTTGAGTGTAATCGGCACCCCATCTCATTTCAGCATTACGACTACTTTGGTGGCTGGGCAGTGGGTTTCCAGTGCTGTGGAGCCTTCTTCTGGCGCTCATCCCGGAGCAACGCTTCGGCAGCGCGGCTTTCCCGCTCAAAATCAGAAAGTCTTGAGGGCTGTTCTCGCAGGTAATCCGCGTAGGTTTTCGCAGTCTTGCGCCCTTTCATCGCACGAATTCTATAGAAAGGATGGTTGTCGGTCTGTACTCTGGCAGACGTTGGATTGTGTGGGGCGATCGGTGTATTATCTCGCGTGAATCGCCAATTTGGGGGGCCTGAATGAGCGATGAGTGGATTAAAACTCTGGCAGATCACAGAAGGGTGAAATTCACCATCGAAGAACTCGACGAGAGCGCATTTCTCACCGCTCAGATCGAGGGCAACAAGGTCGTCTATTCCATCATATTGACCAACGTGAAAAACCCGCCCAGTCGCGAAGAAGTTGAAGTTCATTTCGAGGATGAGCTTTCAAAGGTGTCGCCGCACCCGAGTTGAGCCTGTCACTCTACGGGTTCGCGAAATCCAGAACAGCCAGAGCGGTTCGCCTCGCCGAGAACTGGCTCAGTTCGACGGTCGTGAAGTTCCAAATCAGGCTCCGCGTCACCGACAACTGTTGAAAGATCGACCATCCCACAAACTCATTTGACCGCGTTGTGAGTGCAATCGCCAATCGGAATTTGTTGTCCCGTCCTACTTGAGCAATTGTGCTCAGCCCAGTTTTGTTCCCAGCGGTATGTGCTGGTCCCTAACCGTCTTCCGAGAGGAATGCAAACCCACGCCCAAGCCTGCATCCAAACCTAAAAATGAAACGGCTAATCTGGTTTCTGCCTGCAGCAGGGCAAAGCAGTAGTTCAAAATGGCGTGGACAGGGGTCACGGCCAAACGTGGTCCACCAGTCAAGGGCGACTGCCTGCTTCCCGCAAATCGCCAGTGGTCTGGGATCTTTGGGAGATCAGCCTTTGGCCAGGTCACGGGAATCTCGCGCTACTCCCGAAAGTAGCAAGCAGCCGCATTTGCTTCCACAATGCGGATAGCATCGAACGTGCCTGCGGAAGTCAAGGCGAGCCCGAAATTAGGCCCCCGCCCCGTAGGGACGGCTGAACCCTCGCGCAAACATTGGGGTCAGTCCCGCCTGTCCCGATTTTTCAATCTACTCCTGAGCTTTTTGGGCCTTCACGAGCGTTTCCATTCTTGCTTTCAACACCCTTATCGCGGCAAGGTACCACCGCGTGCACGGGTGTCCCTCTCGGTTCCAGAATATCGATCGCCTCATGACGGTGCCCGTTGTGAACTTCTTCGAACGAATCCCGTAGGTCCGCAAGGGAGAGTCTGGCGATGGGCGGAGTC
>Ga0210409_10000799_pt1 | contig 45979 bp, 37 predicted proteins | sample IncBWH17MmetaG_FD_161649 | JGI IMG/M metagenome (GOLD analysis project Ga0210409, IMG submission 161649) | Forest soil microbial communities from Barre Woods Harvard Forest LTER site, Petersham, Massachusetts, United States - Inc-BW-H-17-M | ecosystem: Environmental > Terrestrial > Soil >... | reverse complement strand
CTTCGTCCTGGGTACCGCCTATCCCGAACTAACGAAGCACGCACTAGTCTGCGTCACAGAAACCACAACCCGCGCCGAAATCGAACGCTTTGCGGCCGCACTACGCCGCGCACTGGAGCAACCCATATAAAGGAACGAATTTCTTTGTAGGGGCGCAGAATGCTGCGCCCCTACAAACGCCAAATCAAACATGACCGACAAAATCAAAAAAGCCTCGACGCATCCAAGCCAAAACGAAGGCCTAATCTTCGAAAAATCCTCGCCGGGCAAGCGCGCGTTCGAACTTCCCCCGCTCGACGTCCCCGTGGCCGATCCGCCGAAGTCTCTGGGCCCAAATCACCGTCGCGAAGGCGTCGAAGGCTTCCCCGAAGTCAGCGAAATCGAAGTCATCCGCCACTTCACGCGTCTCTCCACCTGGAACTACGCCATCGATCTAGGCATGTATCCGCTGGGCTCCTGCACCATGAAGTACAACCCCCGCGTCAACGAATTCGTCGCCCGTCTAGACGGTATCGCCACCGAACATCCCTACCAGCCGCAAGAACTTTCGCAAGGCTGCTTCAAGATATTGCAACTCCTCGAAAAGTGCCTACTCGAAATCACCGGCATGGACGCGATCACTCTCCAACCTGCAGCTGGCGCGCACGGCGAGATGACAGGTCTACTCCTGATCCGCGCCTACCACGAGAAAAACGGCAACCCGCGCAAAAAGGTTCTGATTCCCGACTCCGCGCACGGCACCAATCCCGCCACCGCGGTCATCGCTGGCTACGAAGTCGAAAACATCAAGTCCGAATCGCACGGCCAAATTGACGTCGATAAACTGCGCGACCTCGTCACTCCAGATGTTGCCGCGCTGATGATCACCAATCCTTCGACGCTTGGCATTTTCGAAGAACGCATCCCAGAGATCGCAAAAATTTTGCACGATAAGGGCGCGCTGCTCTATATGGACGGCGCGAACATGAATGCGCTCACGGGTATCACGCGTCCCGGCGATCTCGGCGTCGACGTCATGCACCTAAACCTGCACAAAACTTTCTCGACGCCGCACGGTGGCGGCGGCCCCGGGGCCGGTCCGGTCGCCATGAAAAAAATCCTCGAACCGTTCCGCCCTGTGCCGATTCTCGTCGAAAAAGAAGGCGGCCGCCTCGCGCTCGAGCGAATCCGCCCGGACTCCATCGGCCGAGTAAAAGCCTTCAGCGGAAATTTCGGCGTCCTGGTCCGCGCGCTCGCCTACATCCTCGCCTACGGCCCCGGCGTGCGTCAGGCCACGGAAGACGCCGTGCTCAACGCAAATTACATTCGCAAACACCTCGAAGGCGTTTTCGATCTCCCCTATTCCCTGCCTTCCATGCACGAGGTCGTTTTCAGCGACGCGCTCCAAAAGAAAAACGGCGTCAACACCATGGACATAGCCAAGCGCCTCATCGACTACGGCTTTCACCCGTACACTACGGCGTTCCCCCTGATCGTTCCCGGCGCTCTTATGATTGAACCCACCGAATCCGAATCACGCGAAGAGTGCGACCTATTCATCGACGCTATGCGATCGATCGCCGAAGAAGCCGCCACAAACCCCGAACTCGTCAAAACTGCACCGCACACCACCCGCGTCCGCCGTCTCGATGAAGTGGGCGCAGCGCGCAAACCAATCCTTCGTTGGAAGCCCCAGCCCGCGCGCTCAGAAGCCGCAGACTAACTGAGATTGTCATCCCCAGCGAAGCGAGGGATGTGCTTTTCAACAAGTTCCCGTTACCGCGGCCTCGAGAACTCTCCCGATTTTCCTATTCCTAAAGAAAATTTCTCCGATGGTTCACACTCCAAACACCAGCCGTTCTCCTTCCTGTAACACTCCATCCCCAGACTCTACGACCGGGGATAGTTGCCTCATTCACCTTCAACTCAAAAGGAGATTCACTTGAAACAGCGTTTGCTAGCAATCGGTCTGTCCTTCGGCCTCCTCGGCTCGACGCTCGCGCGTCCAGTCCGCGCGGACGATGAGCTTGATACACATAAAATCAAACACATTCTGCTCATCAGCGTGGACGGCCTACACGCTCTAGATCTTTCCACCTACATCAAGTCTCACCCGCAATCCACGCTTGCTCAACTCAGCAGCCACGGTGTCACATACACTAATGCTTCCACATCCGCTCCTTCTGATTCCTTCCCTGGCCTCGCTTCTCTCGTAACAGGCGGGTCTCCGACTACCGCCGGCCTCTGGTATGACGTCACTTTCAATCGCGCCACCGCGCCGCAAGCAGCCTCCAACGCCGATATCGGCACGTCGGGCGGACCCTGCCCCAGCTCGGCTGGCGGCATCGTCGAATATGACGAAGGTATTGACATTGATTTGAAGCGGCTCGATGGCGGAGGCGGCATCAATCCCGCATTTCTTCCGCGGAACGCGACTACCTGCAAGCCCATCCTGCCTCACGAGTATCTGCGTGTGAACACCATCTTTGAAGTGGTGAAAGCGAATGGCGGCCGCACCGCATGGACGGACAAGCACCCCTCTTACGAATGGACCAATGGTCCCAGCGGCCAGGGCGTCGACGATTTCTATGGACCGGAAATCAACTCGCGCCCTGTAGCTCTTACTTTCGCTGATTTGCCGTTTTGCAATCCAGTCCCCTTCAAGGACGACACGCCGGATGACGGCTGGACGAACAGCTTCGCGGACATCCAGTGCTACGATGAGACACACGTTGTGGCCGTCTTAAACCAAATCGACGGCTGGAACCACGACCACTCCAAAAAAGTCGGCGTCCCCACCATCTTCGGCACCAATTTCCAAGCGATCAGCGTTGGCGAAAAGCTCAAAGTTGACCCGGTCACCGGCGCCACCGGCGGCTACACCGATGTTCTTGGCACGCCAGGCCCCGGCCTCGCGAGCGAACTCGATTTCATCGATCAATCGCTCAGCAAGTTCGTGTCTGAGCTGAAGAAGGAAGGCATCTACGATTCCACGCTCATCATCGTCGGTGCCAAGCACGGCCAGTCGCCCATTGACATCACCAAGAACCACAACATCGGCGGTAGCGAGCCCACTACCACCCTTGGCGCGGCGGATGCCTTCGACATCTCGGACGATGGTTCCCTCATTTGGCTGACCAGCCCTTCTCTCGTCACCAGCGTGGTGAAACAAATCAGCGATCCAACGGTGCAAGCGCACCTCGGCATCCAGGAAATCTTCGCGGGGCAATCCCTACAGAACAAATTCAACAGCCCTCTAGACGATCCTCGCACACCGGATATCATCCTCAAGGTCAATACCGGCGTTATCTTTACCGGCGGTACAAAAATTGCCGAGCATGGCGGCTTCAACGAAGACGATACCCACATCGCCTTGCTGGTTTCCAACCCAAGTCTCGACTCCATGACCGTCAAGACCCCCGTCTCGAACCAGCAGGTTCCGGCGACGATTCTCAAGGTTCTCGGGATCGACCCTAACGAACTCCAGGCCGTGCGCAAGGAACAGATTCACGTTCTACCCTTCTTGCTAAGCGACGGCGACAGCGACGACAAAAGGTAGCCACGCATAAACTCGCTAACCTAGACAAAGAGGGCGTTCCGAACGATTCGGAACGCCCCTTTTCTTTTCATTATATTTCTATTTTTTATAATTTTCTGGATCGTTTGGGTGCCTCTGGCTGACTCCCTCTTACTTCTGAAATCTCACGCTATCCAGAATCGACGCAAACGTCTTGTCATACATCTTATAGTCCTTTTGCGGCGCAACGCACACGATGGACACCAATCCCTCCGGCCGAATGACAGTGATCAGCCAATCCGTCTCCTCGCCACCTGCCGGAGATTCATTGCTCAAATAGGTCGAAAGCCCCTGCTGCCCATTCAAACGCACACGCCCCGGTTGCCGCACAATCTTCATCTTGGGATTGTCTTTCTCCAACGTGCCAATCAATTCCTGAGTCGACTTCTCCAGCGTCTTCGCATCGCTCGCATCACCCTGCACCCTCGTCACATTCACAATGACTCCGTACGCCAGTCCCGCTTGCCCGTCACTGCCCTCCATCACCCCGCCATCCGGAGCAAACGAAACGCTGCTTTTCTCCCCATACTTCTTCCAGTTGTCCGGATACTTCATCACGTATGCCTTCGCTTGATACTCTGCGTAATTTGCCGAAGGCGCAGGCGGCGGCCCCATCGGCCGGGGAGTAGGTCCGCCCGCCGCTAGCGTCTCCTTCTTTATCACCGGCAGCGCCAAGACCTCTCGTTTAGTCGCCTCGAACTCCGCTGAATCCTTCTTCATCTTCGCCGGCAGCCCGCCCAACTTGTCGATCTCCTCGTCCACACGCTCCACGCGACGCTCCGGGTTCGGATGGTCAGAGAAAAACTCCGGCGGGTCCTGACCTTTGCTATCCGCCTCAATTTTTTCGAAAAACTGAGACAGCGCTCGCGGATCATAGCCCGCATCGTAAAGCACCTGCGTCCCCACGACATCCGCCTGCGTCTCCGCCGTCCGAGAATACCGCAGCAGCACACCCCCCGCACTGAATCTTCCGAGTTCCGTCAAGAGAGCTCCACCTGCGTTATCTCCAAAAATGAGTCCGAGGATTCCCACACCAGTCTGCGCGGCCTTCGCCTTCGTGGCCTCAGCCGTTCCGTGCCGCAAAGCCACATGCGCAAGCTCATGCGCGATCACACCGGCAAGCTGCGCTTCATTGTCCGCCCCCTCGATGGCGCCCCTGTTCACGAACACGTACCCACCCGGCAATGCGAACGCGTTGATTGCTTTGTCGTTTACGCAATGAAACTCGAAGGGGTATACCACTCCTCCCGTCGGCAGTTTCGCGATCAGTTTCTTCCCGAGTTGAGTCAGATACGCGTCCACTTTCGGCGCGTTGCACGATGGCAACTGTTTCTCCGCGTCCACGGCAACCTCTTTGCCCAGCTTGATATCCTCCTGCGGCGAATAAAGGTTCCATCCGGCCTTGAACTGTGTCCGCTGCGCGCGAGCGCACGGCACAGTCATAAGACACAGTGAAGCCGTAAAGGTCGCTCCCAGCACACGCAGCGAGTACGCCGCCGCCCGCCGCCAGTTCGGCTCGCAGCGCAAAATCCTGCTTCGCTCTCCCCGAACCTGCCTCATTGCACCTCACACCCAGACAGCGCACGCCGCGCGGGGGCACTCCCGCCAAATAGACCCCGCACGGCCGGCTCATGCAAACTTCCTGCCGTTCTCGATCACTTTACACTGAGCGGCGCGCAAAAGAAAAAGCCCGGGAGGTGTCCCTCCCGGGCTTTTCATAATCAGAAAGTTAGACTAAAAACTCGGCTAGCGCGCCATCCGCGGTATCGGTTCAGGCCCAATTGCGGTAGAGGGCGCCTCAACGCTCCGGCCGCTTCGTGCCTGCGCGGTCCGCGCCGTGACAACTGGTTCCGGCCGTCGCGCCGGCATCGCCAAGTTCTCACCTTCGCGAACGAAATTCAATCCTTCGTTGTCCTTGTTCCAATCGATGCACACCAGGTCTCCCAGGTGCACCTGCTCGGTAGCCAGCAGATTCGCCAGTGGATAGACCACGTGCCGCTCGATCGCCCTCTTCAGGTGCCGCGCTCCATAGCGCTGGTCGGTTCCTTCCTGCAACAAGAACTCTCGCCCTGCCGCCGTCACTCGGAACAGGAACTGCCCCTTGGCCGTTTCCAGAACTCGCTGCTGCACTTGACCCAGCTCGATCTCAAGCACTTCCTCAAGTTGCTCCCGGCGCAAGGGATGGAAGACCACCACTTTGTCCAGCCGGTTCATGAATTCCGGCGAAAACTTCCTTCGTGCCGCTTCCACTGCTGTCCGCTCGACTTTTTGGTCCAGTCCCGCGGCCGGTTTGTCCTTCGGCTGAACGAAGCCCATCCCGCCTTGCATCAATTCCGATATCTCTCCTCCGCCCAGGTTCGACGTCAGGAAAATCACCGTCTGCGACAAATCCACGCGGCGGTTGTCACCCAAGGTTAGCGTCGCCTTATCAAGCATTCCCAGTAGCAGCTGCCAAAGAGCATCCGACGCCTTCTCAATTTCATCGAAGAGCAAAAAGCTCAGCTTTAGCTTCTCCGAATGGCTTGCCGCCAAGGCTTCCTGGGTAATCAGCGGGTGAGTCTCCCGGTGGCCCAAATACCCCGGAGGCGAACCAATCAACTTGGCAATCTCATGCGAGTGCTGGAATTCCGCGCAGTCCACCTTGATTACTGCGCGCGCATCTCCAAACAAGATCTCTGCGGCCGCTTCGACAATGCGCGTCTTGCCCGAACCCGTCGGGCCAAGGAACAACAGGTTCCCCACCGGCCGTCCCGGCGAGTTCAACCCCGCGCAGAAGACCTGATACAGGTCCACAAGCGCCTGAACTCCTTCCGCTTGACCGACGATCTTCGAGCGCAACGCTCCCTCGAAGTCCCGGCTGTCCGTGCTGCGAATGGTTGGATCCAGTTGCTGTCTTGCGGCGCTTTTCATGGCTCGTTCCTTCCGCGTTCGGCTGCCCAAGACGCCCCATGCGTCTCAGCTATGCGCTTGCAGGAAATAGAGCATGGGAACTGCCAATCCCCGCCCTCTCCTTCGCCTTTGCAAACTGGCACAAACTCAACGACATACAAGTGTTGCAATTATGGAAACTGTCTCACGCCGTGAGACAGTGTTTCATCTGTGTTCAAAGTGAGAGGATGAAACAGTTTCTGTCAGCCCACAAGCGACAAAAAGGGGCGCATCCTTCCGGACGCGCCCCTCAAATCCGCTAAACCGATTGTTTTTCTCTACCGTTCCGTTTTCTTCCGCCCTTGCGGAGCCGCCGCAGGCGCCACGGATGGCTGCGCCGCCCGCAATTTCCTCTCTGCAACCACAACTTCCGCGGGAGGATCGGCCGTCTTGCCATCTTTTGCTTCCGCCGCTGCCGCAAGCTGCCCAATCTGGGGCACCGTCGGCGTCACTAGGGCCCCCTCGCCCTCTCGAGCGAACGTTAGCCCCTTGTGGGTGCGGTCCCAATCGATGCACACCAGGTCTCCCAGGTGCACCTGTTCCGTAGCCAGCAGATTCGCCAATGGATACACCACGTAACGCTCAATCGCCCTCTTCAGGTGACGAGCTCCATATCGCTGGTCTGTTCCTTCTTGCAGCAAAAACTCTCTTCCCGCTGTCGTCACACGGAACAAGAACTGCCCTTTCGCGGTCTCCAATACCCTCTGCTGGACTTGCCCGAGCTCAATCTCAAGTACTTCTTCAAGTTGTTCCCGCTGTAACGGGTGGAATACCACCACCTTGTCTAAGCGGTTCATGAATTCCGGCGAAAACTTCCTGCGCGCCGCTTCCATCGCGGTCCGCTCTACCTTTTCGTCCAATCCCGTGGCTGGGGTATCTGCAGGCTGAACGAAGCCCATTCCGCCATGCATCAATTCTGTAATCTCTCCGCCGCCCAGGTTCGATGTCAAGAAGATCACCGTCTGCGACAGATCCACCCGGCGGTTGTCTCCGAGAGTTAAAGTCGCCTTGTCCAACATCCCAAGTAGCAACTGCCACAAGGCATCAGACGCCTTTTCAATCTCGTCAAACAGCAAAAAGCTCAGCTTCAGCTTGTCGGTATGGCTCTTGGCCAGTTCTTCTTGTGTGATCAATGGATGTGTTTCCCGGTGACCCAAATATCCCGGAGGTGAGCCAATCAATTTGGCAATCTCGTGCGAGTGCTGGAACTCCGCGCAATCCACTTTGATCACCGCGCGCGCGTCTCCAAACAGAATCTCCGCCGCGGCTTCCACGATGCGTGTCTTGCCCGAGCCCGTCGGTCCCAACAGAAGGAGGTTCCCCACCGGGCGCCCCGGCGAGTTCAATCCCGCGCAGAAGACCTGATACAGGTCCACTAGCGCCTGCACGCCTTCCGCCTGTCCGACGATCTTCGAGCGCAGCGCCGTCTGAAATTCAATCGTCGTGTTGCTGCGCAAATTTGGATCGAGTGGGAGTGTCTGGGCGCTCATGGTCTCCTCCTAGCGGCCATGCATTCGCAGGGTCGCATTACTGAACCGTCCGCGCTTCCGGTCAAACTGAGTGAGTTTTACCTGAAGTGTGGATTGCAAAAGCCGAAGTTGCACTAAAAGCTCTCGCGCCACCGTGGGCGTTTCAGAAATCCGTAGGAGAGGCGGAAAGAGGTCCGCCAGTTCGAGGTTCAGCGCTCGCAGGTTGGATACGAGCTTTTGGATCGCCGGAGAGGTGCCATCGGCTAGGTCCACTTGACTATTCATCTGCTCCCGCAGAGCCCGCCAATTCAGCTCCACAAACGGATGCTTCTTCGAAACTTCCTTCACCACCGCGTCCGTGATCCGCGCGCGTTCCCCAAGCCGCGCCAGATGCAGTTGCCGCACTTTTCCGCCGCGGCGCACATTGTGCACCAGGTAAAACGAATTCCCTTTCCGGCGGACAAAAGCCATGACATCACCTCGAGTCATTGACCGTGCCCGTAGTGTACTTACGTTCCACTACGCCGTCAATGAACGATCCGTACTAGCCCAAACGATTGTTTTGCATCGGTAACGCGTACAACGTATCGGGTTTCCTCCACAATCGTTCATTACTTTTTTCGCTTTGTTTCATCGATTCCATGCATCAACGTTTTCCTCTTCACTTTCTTCTCTTACTTACTTAGATGCGCGGCGCAGCAATTTGATTGTCAGGCTACTCACTCTCAGTTTGTAAAACTACTTACTCGCCGGGGCTCACTTCAAAAGCCTCTCACTCTATAGAACACCGTAGCGCTGATTATTTCTCTTGTTGCACTTCTCGCATGCTCTTACTATGTCTGGCGCGCATTTATAACGACTCGCGCGGCCACTGATGGAGCATTCGTAGCAAGGAGCTTATTTCCTGTGTCTTTCGATCCCGTCTACAAGCTCGTGAAACAAATTCCCCGCGGCCGGGTTCTAACCTATGGAGCCATTGCTAAAGCCTTGCGCCTACCGGGTGGCGCACGCACTGCCGGTCGCGCTATGGGCGCCACTCCGAGGGGCAAAGGAATCCCCTGGCATCGCGTCCTGGGCGCCAACGGCAAAATCCTGATCCGCGAGCCCTACGCCTCCCTCCAAAAGAAGCTTCTCGAATCCGAGGGCATTCCCGTGGTCGAATCCCGCATCAACGTAAAAAAACATCTTTGGACTCCGCCGCGCAAAAAATCATCTGCCGCCAAGAAAACCCGCGCGTCCATTGCCCCTCGATGAGTGAGGTGTGTCATGATGGGCACCAAATCTATACTCAATAAGGAGGAATTGTTCCATGCGCCAGAGCAATCACAGATTAGGATTCGCCGCGCTGCTCGCCGCCGCCCACTTCGCTCTCTCGTTCTCCACTACCGCACAACAAGTCCCGCAGCAACTCCAGCCGCCCGCAGGCGAACAGCTTCTTCTCCGGGTCCATGCGAAGGGCGACCAGGTCTACATTTGCAAGGAAGGCGCCACGGAATTCTCGTGGGGGCTGAAAGCTCCCGACGCCCAGCTTTTCGACAAAGACGGCAAACCCTTCGGCAAACATTTCGCCGGACCATCCTGGGAAGCAAATGACGGTAGCCGTATCACTGGCAAAGCCGTCGCCAATGTGCCTTCGCCGGACGCTGATTCCATTCCGTGGCTACTCGTCAACATCGTGAGCCACGAAGGCACCGGCGTACTTTCGCGCGTCACAAGCATCCAGCGCCTCAACACCAAAGGCGGCAAAGCCCCGACGTCGGGCTGCGATTCTCCGCACGCGGGCCAGGAAGTCCGCGTGCCGTATTCCGCTGACTACCTTTTCTACGCTCCGAAGTAACACGCTGCACGGCGCCCCAAGATTGCGGGGAAAGCAACCACTTGCGTTATCCTAAGGGGCACCTTTGCGTAGCACGTTGTAGCAGTCAATGCCCATGGCAACTCCGATCATTCAGGTCGAAAATCTGGTCAAGAGCTACGGCGACGTACAAGCCGTTCGCGGCGTCAGTTTTTCCGTCGAGGAAGGCGAAGTCTTTGGCTTGCTCGGCCCCAACGGCGCCGGAAAAACCTCGACCGTCGAAATTCTCGAGGGACTTCGGGATCTAGATGGGGGCCGCGTCTCGGTCTGCGGTCTAGACCCGCAGCGCGATTCGCAAGCACTGAAACACGAAATCGGCGCGGCTTTGCAATCCACTTCCCTTCCCGATAAACTTCGCGTGATGGAGGCTCTCCGCCTCTTCTCCAGCTTTTACAAACGCCGCCGCAATCCCGAAGAGCTTCTCAAGCGTTTCGGTCTCGAAGAAAAGCGCAATGCGTTTTACAGCCAGCTTTCCGGCGGCCAAAAACAGCGCCTCGCTCTCGCCATGGCCCTCGTCAACGATCCGAAAGTGCTTTTCTTCGACGAGCCTACCGCCGGCCTCGATCCGCAAGTCCGCCGCGAAATCTACGACATCATCGAAGAACTCAAGCACGAAAAGAAAACCATCGTCATGACCACTCACTACATCGAAGAAGCCGAGCGCCTCTGCGATCGAGTCGCCATCGTGGACCACGGCAAAGTCGTCGCCCTCGGCACGCCGCGCGAACTGAAAACGCGCTCTGGCGGCACAACGCGCATCGAAGTCCGCCTAGCAAAACCTGAGCCCGACGGCGCTCTCAAAAACCTGGAAGGTGTCGCCGATGCGCGCGAACTCGATGGCGCCTACGTGATTCACTCTCATCGCCCTCCAAAAACAATTGTGGATCTCGTGAAACACCTCGAAGTAGAAGGCAATGAACTCGTAAGCCTCGAAATTGCCTCGCCTTCTCTCGAAGACGTCTTCATCGAAATGACCGGAAGGAGGCTCCGCGATTGAGAAACTTTGCCACACTCACCCGCATGCGCATCCAGCTAACACTGCGCAATAGAATGTTTCTGTTCTTCACAGTTCTGATGCCGTTTGCTTTTTTCTTTCTCTATGCCGGTGTCTTCGCCAAAGGCCAGCCCATCGTTGTCAAATTTTTCTTCGGACCAGTCATTTCCCTCACGGTCATGGGCAGTTTCTGGGGACTCAGCGCGGCTCTTGTCATGTTCCGGGAACAAGGCATCCTGCGGCGCTTCCACGTAACTCCGGTCACAGCGAGCGACATGCTGGCTTCCAGCATTGTCGCCAACTACGTCCTCATGTTTCCTACCGTTCTTCTCGAATTTCTGTTCGCACGCTACATCTTTCACGTGACGCATTTTGGCGACCTCCTCGCTGCTTTCATCTTGATTAGCGTCGGCACCGTTTCCTTCGCGTCCCTGGGTCTCGTCGTAGCCAGCGTTACCAACACCATGCAAGAAACTCAGGTCATCAACCAGCTCCTCTGGCTGCCTTTGATTTTTCTATCCGGCGCAACCTTCCCCTTGGCATTCCTTCCTCACGTCGTTCAGAAAGTTTCCCTCTTTTTACCGGCGACTTACCTCGTCCAGGGTTTGCAACGCGCTATTTTCAATTCCGTCCCCATTTGGCAACTCGGTGTTCAAGTAGGCTCACTCGCTTTCTGGGCCATCCTCACATTTTTCCTCTCGACTCAGCTCTTTCGCTGGGAGCCGGAAGTCAAGGTGCCTCGCAACGCCAAGCTCTTGGTCCTCGCCACCGCCATTCCCTTCCTGCTTCTCGGCTTGTGGGAGAACAAGTTCGGGAATATCCCCGCGCAAGCTCAGTCGGCTTACGATTCCTTGAGCGCACCCGCGAAGTCCGCGCCGTCGCCCGATTCGCAAAAGGAGTCTGATTCGCCCAAAGAGCCTGATTCACCGAAGTGAACTGACGCCGCCCTATGCGCGCGAACCGCTACGCGCCAATTTGGTTTTTGCACTTGCCGCCGCGTTCAGTACACTTTATTGACGCTCCCCGCCGCGTACCGTATTCTGCACTTTCCGGGAACACCGCGAGTGGCGCCACCAAAAGGACACCATCATGCCCATCCAAAAAACCGACAAAATCTGGCATAACGGAAAGTGGATCAACTGGGACGACGCCACCCTCCACGTTCTTTCTCACGTCGTGAGCTATGGCTCCGCCGTCTTCGAGGGCATCCGCTGCTACGAAACCAAGCAGGGCCCCGCCATTTTCCGCCTCCGCGAGCACATGCAGCGCCTGATCAATTCCGGACGAATCTATCGCATGGACTTGCCTTACTCCCTCGATGATTTTTGCAATGTAGCGACCGAATTGGTTCGCCTCAACAAGCTGAATGCTTGTTACGTCAAGCCCATGGTTCTCCGCGGCTATGGAGAAGTTGGCGTGAATCCGCTGAGCTCTCCGATTGAAATCTACATGGCCTGCTGGTCGTGGGGCGCCTATCTCGGCCCGGAAGCCCTCACAAAAGGCGTCGACGTGGGTGTAAGCTCCTGGACGCGCATCGCGCCAAACACGCTCCCGGCCATGTCCAAAGCCGCCGCGAACTATATGAACTCGCAGCTCATCCGCATGGAAGCTTCCTTCAACGGCTACGCCGAAGGCATCGCGCTCGATTCCGGCGGCCACGTCAGCGAAGGCTCCGGCATGAACGTGTTTCTAGTTCACGACGGCACGCTCTATACCCCGCCGCTCGCCACTAGCATTCTGCCGGGCATCACGCGCAACACGGTCGTCACGCTCGCGGAAGATCTGGGCATCACCGTGAAAGAACAGGTCATCCCACGCGAAATGCTCTATATCGTTGACGAAGTCTTCTTCTGCGGCACAGCCGTAGAAATCACGCCCATCCGTTCCGTCGACAAAATCCAAGTCGGCAAAGGCGTCGCGGGGCCGATTACGCGCCGCCTCCAGGAAGAATTTTTCGCGCTAACCAGCGGCACCAAACCCGATCGCCACAACTGGCTCACCCCCGTTAACGCCCCAGTGGCGGCAACCTCGCGCTAACAGAAAGCACTGCGGTGTGCTAGTTTCAAATCATGTGAAGCTGCAAGCGCTGACATCCGGCGCGTCGCTGTCTATTGACGGTCTATGTACTAATCCATACAATTAGAGCCTGTCGGATGCGCTTAAGGAGTCCTCACGATGCGTATCTCCTCGCTCTCATTTTCCGGAATATTTCGAATCGGTTTGCCAATATTTTCTGGCGTTACCCTTGTAGCGGCTTTTCTCCCTACGGCAGCCGACGAGCCCTTTCTAAGTAAGCCTTCGGCAGAGTGGACGGAAGCACAGGCTCTGCAAGTCCTCAATGATTCTCCGTGGGCGCGGACAATCACGACCAGCACTCAGGACTTTCAGTGCGAGTATGAACACCCTGCTTATCCGGAAACATTGAAGACTTATACTCACGAGTCTGCCGAAAGGTGGGATTCACTGACGCCTCCAGCCGCCGATGTCAAGCCTGACGGAGCTGAGTACCTCGTGCGTCTCGTTTCGGTAAAACCGCTGCAAGCCGCAGTGGAGAGACTAATCAGCCTGGATTACACGAAGTGGGCGCACTATGACGGGGGATTTGCACTGGAACCTGGCAGCAAACCCACCAACTTGGCGGAGCGTTGGTACAATCCGGCGGACGAGATCACCGTTTCGATCCTCCTGAAGCATCCCGGTCCAAATGGTGCGAGCTTTCATGACTATGCCTTTCCTCGCAAGAACGTACCCGAAAGTGGCCTGTACCATCTATGGCCCTGCGCCGCCGTGAAAACTGCCACCGGAGTTAGGACTGCCGTGCTGGGGGGACCATCCGTATACCAAGACGGCACACCGTGTGACATCCTCACACTCTCCTTTCCGAGCACCGTCAAAGGCAAGCCCCTGATCTCGAACCCAAATGAGAGGCTTGAGTTCCGATTCGTCGCCAACCAGCACGTTTTCGAAGCGACATTTTACGTGAATCCTTCCGACCTCCTCGACGGGACAGAAACGGTACTTCGCATCCCGCCCAAGATAGACGAGCTAACGCCTGCGCCTCCTCTGCCTTGAACTAGAATTCGCGCTTATTCGGAAACCTGCCTGCAACGTGTTCTCCGAAGGGCTGGCGTTTCTCTTTGCGTTCCAGATAGAATCCTTCCCGGTCGCAGCGGGCGCGCTTAGTTCCCCGGCCGGGAGGCTCCTTGATGTACAACTTTCCGCAGAAGCTCACGGCTGAGTTCATCGGCACGTTCGCTCTGGTGTTTTTTGGCGAAGGCGCCATCTGCGTGGACTGGTATCCCCACGCCTCGAACGCGCTCGGGCTTTTCGGCATCGCTGTGGCTCACGGACTCGCCATTGCCATTATGGTTTGCGCGCTCGGCCACATCTCCGGCGGCCATTTCAACCCCGCCATCACCATCGGCTTCTGGGTCACCAAGCGCCTGAACACGATCGACACGATAGCCTACTGGGCGGCCCAGCTCGCAGGAGCCACAGCCGCCGCGTTTCTCCTTAAAGCAGTCATCCCAGAGGACACCTGGCACGCCGTCGCCCTCGGCACCCCCATGTTCGCGCACGATTTCACTCGCCTCAACGGCATGATCCTCGAAGGCATCACCACTTTCTTCCTGGTGCTGACGGTCTTCGCCACCGCCGTCGATGAACGCTCCTCTTCGTTCCGCCCCGTCGCCGGTTTCGCCATCGGCATCAGCATTGTCCTGGGCATCATGGTCGCCGGGCCATTCACCGGCGGCGCGCTCAACCCTGCCCGTGCGTTCGGACCTGCTCTGGCGTCTTCCCACTGGCAAAATCACGGCATCTACTGGGTCGGCCCGCTTGCCGGCGGTTTCCTGGCGGGGTTCCTCTACGACTCGCTCTTCTTGAAAAAAGCCTAGACTCGGCTACGAAGGAAACTCCTCTGTACAAAACGGGACACTCGAGCCGAAATTCCGGCCGCGAAACACTGTCCTTTCGTTCAGGTGACTACCGCGCAACCGTACAGCGCGCCTTTCTTGCCCGCCTCTATTTCGGGTGCTAACGTCGCAGGTTAGTCGTATTCTCGCGGAGCTCACAACGACATGGCAATTAGCATTGACGATCTTCTCCGGCGCGCCGTCGAAAACAAAGCCTCAGACTTGCACTTAAAAGTAGGCAACCATCCTTATTTGCGCGTCGACGGCCTTCTCGCGCCCATCACCGACGTCCCCCGCATCACGCCGGAAGAAATGCTCTCCATGGCGTTCAGCATGATGACCAACCGCCAGAAACAAAAATTCAAAGAAACCGCCGAATTGGACATGGCGTACGGCGTCGCCGGCCTCGGCCGCTTCCGTGTGAACGTTTTCCAGCAGCGTGGCAACGTCGGCATGGTTCTCCGCGTCATCCCCACGAAAATTCGCACCATCGAAGAATTGAACCTGCCCAACGTCATTGGAAAAATTTGCGAAGAGCAACGCGGCCTCGTCCTCGTCACGGGAACCACCGGTTCCGGTAAATCCACCTCGCTAGCCGCGATGATCGACCGCATCAACGCCAACCGTTCCGATCACCTCATCACCATCGAAGACCCCATCGAATTCCTGCACCGCGACAAGCGCAGCTTCATCAACCAGCGCGAAGTCGAAGTCGACACCGCAAACTTTTCCACGGCCCTGCGCGCCGCGTTACGTCAGGACCCCGACGTGATTCTGGTCGGCGAAATGCGCGACCTCGAAACCATCTCCACGGCGCTGCTCGCCGCCGAAACCGGCCACATGGTTTTCTCTACATTGCACACCCTCGACGCCACGGAAACGATTCAACGTATCATCGCCGTCTTTCCGCCGCCCGAGCAGAAACAAATTCGCCTGCAGCTCGCCGCCACGCTCAAAGCAATCGTCTCGCAGCGCCTCGTCCGCCGCGCAGACGACAAAGGCCGCGTCCCCGCCGTCGAAGTCATGATCGCCACCGCGTACATCCGCGATTGCATCATCAACGCCGACAAAACGCGCCTCATCCACGACGCCATTGCCGCCGGCACCAGCCAATACGGCATGCAGACTTTCGACCAGTCGCTCTTCGACCTCTACACCAAGCAACTCATCACGCTCGAAGAAGCGCTGCTCCGCTCCACGAACCCAGACGAATTCCAGTTGCGCATCCAGGGTATTCGCTCCGCCGCCGACTCCGCCCGCGAGGAAATGGAACGCCAAATGGCCGACTTCGAGCGCTTCGCCCGCAAGTAGCACAGATTTCAGTCTGTGCCGGTGCAGAAAGCAACTAAACGCACTCAGGAGGTCGCATGCAAAGGAAGCTATCTCTCACCTTCCTCATCTGCCTCGTCGGAATAATCTGTGTTTCGTGCTCTGTCGCTCGCAGCGGCCAGCGCACGCTCAGCAAGAGCGAACTTCTCGCGCTCGTCGCCGGCGAAATCCTCTCCGAAAACGTTGTCTTCGACATTCATTCTCGTGGACTCGCGTTCGTCCCCGATACTTCCTACAAATCGCTCCTGAAATCCGCCGGAGCCGACGATAAAGTTCTAGCCGCACTCGACGCCGCCAAAACCGTCCCCAGCGGAAACACGGAAACCGCGTCCGACAAAGAGCTCCTCCAGAACTTGAGCCACGCTGGCAACCTGATCAAATCTAACCAACTTGACGATGCCGCCTCCGAACTCACCAGTTCACTCTCCGGCGGCAACAAATCCGAAGTAGGTTTTGTAGTGGGCATGGTCCTTATCGCCCAGCAACGCTTCCCCGAAGCCGGAAGAGTTTATTCGCGAATCCTGGACCAAGATCCCGACTTCCCCGAACTTCACAACAGGTTGAGCATGACCTACTACCAATCCGGTGATGCGGAGGAATCGCTTCGGCAGGCGAAAGCGGCGCTCGCGGAAAATCCGAATAATCCCTCCGCTCACATGAACGCGGCCGTGTCCCTTCAGGCTATGCAACACTTCGACGCCGCCAAAGCCGAGTACCAGAAGTCCATCCAGTGCAAGCCCGACTATGTCTTGGCCTACGTCAACCTCGGGGGATTGCTGGACGATCTCAAAGACTTCGATGGCGCCATCGTCGAGGATAAAAAAGCCCTGGCTCTCGATCCCGGCAACATCCGCGCGCGCTACGATCTCGGCATTTCCTATGCCAACAAAGGTGACCTCGTTTCCGCCATTCGTGAATACCGCGAAGTGAAGCTGCGTGATCCGCACAACCTCGAAGCTCGCCAGAATCTCGGTGCTACTCTGATGCAAACCGATCCTGGCGCAGCGATCACGGAGTTTCGCGAGCTCGCCGCCATCGCTCCAAACTGGCCGCTCTGTCACCAGTGCCTCGGCAGCGCCTACCTTCGCACCGGAAGGTTCGACGAAGCGGAAAAAGAATATCGCCTGGCCATCCAACAGAATCCAGGATCGACCGGTCCTCTTAATGGTCTTGGAACCACCCTGGAGACCGAGAAAAAATACGATGAAGCTCTCGCCCTCTATCAGCAGGCCCAAGAATTGGATAGCAATGATGCCGTTGCCTACCGCGATGCAGGCCGCGTCTTCGTTTTGAAAAAAGATTTTGCGTCCGCCATCACCGATCTTCGCCGGGCGGAGCAGCTCGATCCCGCCAGCTGGATCAATCATGACCTCCATGGCCAGGCGCTCGAAGGCTCTGGCGAACGCAAGGCAGCCGTCGCCGAATATCAGCAAGCGGTCACGCTAGCGCCCAAGGAACTCCAGCCCCGACTGGACCTCGCTCTTGCCCTTGAAAAAACCGGCGATTGGGTGGCAGCCCTTAATAACTTCCACCAGGCCGCGATTGACGAAGCTCCACCGAAGGCCAACGGTATCGCCGAGCTTCGCTTTGAAGCCCAGAATCAATATAAGAGCGCGCAGCAGCGTTTCCAGCAGCATCTCGCTGATCTGCGCACGAACGGCAAATCCGCCGAAGCCGATGCGCTCTCTGCCCTTCTCAAGAAAAGCGAAGCCGCTCCCAACCTCAATGACAAATTCCATGCGGCCATGGAAAACAGCAAGCAAGCGGCGATGGCGAAGAATTTCAACGATGCAGAAACCTCCGCTAAAGAAGCTGTGGCCATCGCTGAAAAAATCCAGCCGCAGGATGGTCGCCTTCCGGAAGCCGTCGGCCAGCTGGGCAATGTCTACATGTGGCGCCTCGACTACAAGGACGCCACCGACGCCTACAAGCGCCAGCTTGCTTTGACTCAACAGCTATATGGTGCCGAGTCGCCCATGCAGGCCACAGCCTTGCAAAGCCTGGCCATGGCCGCCCTCGTACAGAAGGATTTCGACTCGGCTGAAAAATATTTCTCCCGCGCGCTCGACCTCAATCAAAAGTCCTATGGCGATAACAGCAACGAGGTCGCCACCTCGCTCAGCGGACTCGCGCGCGTCTACTTCATGAAAAAGGACTTTCCTAAATCTGAGGCCACTCTTCTTCGCTCCCTTAAAATTTTCGAAATGATGTACGGCGAAAGCGACTACAGACTGGCTATTCCGCTCACCAGTCTCTGCCACACCTACGATGAATGGGGAAACTCCGAAAAATCAGCGTCCTGCCACGGCCGCCTAGTGTCTCTCGAAGAAAAACAATTCGGCGCCGCAAGCCCCTATCTCGTCCGCGACCTGACCGCCGAAGCCCGAGCCCTCCGCAAACTCGGCCGCAACGATGATGCCGCCAAGGTCGAGCAACGCACCCAATCCCTCCAATCCGCGTCCAATCCGAACTGATCGCCGACAAAGGATTGTCGCGCTATCACATCTCCACAATCTTCTCTGCGAATCTCCACGTCCTCAGCGCCTCTGCGTTATCTTTTCCTTTCGCTTCTTGTTTTTCTCCGTTTTCTCTTCGTGTCTTTCCTTTCAAGTTTCAACTACCTGCCCCGAGCGCAATCGAAGGGTCGACTGTCAACTTCCTTTCCTCTATGCTTCCCCAATGTTCGGAAAGCCTCGCCAAGTAGAAACAGAAACGGAATTGTATGAGGCGGCTGTGCGCGCGCTCATGCGCCGCGCCTATTCAGTCTACGAAATGAAGCAATTGCTCGGCCGCCGAACCGAAGACGACAAGCTCCTGCGAACCGTAATGGACCGCCTCAAGCGCGCCAAAATGATTGATGATGAGCGATTCGCAAAACAGTTTGCCCGCCAACGCACAGAAATCCGCCGCCAGGGCAAATTCCGCATCGCGCGCGACCTGCGCGCGCGCGGCGTCCCCGACCGCCACATCGAAGCTGCCCTGGCAGACGCCGCCAAGGAAACCGACGAAGCCGCGATTGTCCGCCAGCGCCTCGAGCGGAAACTCCGATCCTTCCGCGGCGAAATTAACGAAAACAAAATCGCGTCGATGTATCGCAGCCTCTTGCGCGCGGGTTTTTCCGCCGACGTCGTCCGCCGAGAACTGAAAGCGATAACGCGCGAGGAAGTTCCAGAGGCGGACTTGCAAGCGGAGGAATAAAATAATACGTCGCGCAGTCTTATGAGCGCACGAAACGGCGGGATCCCTCGCCTTTCTGCGCTGCATAAATGCGTTTGGTCAATCGGCAATGAGATCTGTTTAGATTCCCTGATCCGCGATTCGCCCGGGGGCACAATTGAAGTTTGCCTTAGTCGCTTCATTCCTATTCCTGACACTCGCGTCGCAGCTCACCACGGCACAGTCAGCAATTGTTGACGAGCCGGAAGCAAATCCCGGGCGCCCGACCGTCTCCACTCCCGCGACACTCACACCGGTAGGATATCTCCAGTTTGAAACAGGTTTTGTACCGGCCTACGACTCGCCTGAGTTTTCGTCGCGCTACGGCCTCGACGAGGTTATAAAGCTTTCTGTCGCACCACGTCTGGAATTTCTGGCTGTTTCTGAACCGATAGCGCACTTTACAACTGGCGGTATCAGCGCTAACCGCGTAGCGGATATTTTTCTTGGTGCGCAAGGCGTGGTTTATCACGGAGAAGGCGTGAAGCCCACTCTCGCGTTCAGTTATTTTCATCGCGCCTATGATGGCGGCGCTCCAGAGTTTGATTACGGGAGCCCCACCAACTCGTTTCTGATCCTGGCCAGCGCCGATGTAAAGGGATTTCACTATGACGCCAACTCCTTTTTCACCGAATTGGAGCAAGGCCCGGTGCGGCGTGGCCAGTTCGGTCAATCCCTTACCATTTCGCATTCATTCGCGAAGCGGTTCACTCTGTCTGGAGAAATATGGCACTTCACGCAGCCATTTCTGCGGAGCAATGCGGTTGGAAATCTTTGGGCAGTTAGCTATACCGCGCGCAAAAACTTGGTTCTTGATACAGGCTTCAATCACGGCCTAACTGGCACATCCACACACTGGGAGGCATTCGTCGGTTTCACCTATTTGCTCCCGCATCGACTCTGGGCGACAAATTAACTGATAGATTCCTCAAATCAAGCCTCGCCCCGGAGGCCCCCTGTTTTGCTATCCTGCCTTACTCGGTAGCCGCTGCGTGCTGGAGTCGAAAAACGGAATGAAACGCTGGAGCGTACTCCTTCTGATTTTGGTGGCGATCTCGGCGGCTCTATACGGTGTCTCCGTCATCCGTCGAGGATTCAGCGCCACGGATCAGCCGTCGGGCCTGGAGCGCGTCATGGCCCGCGCAGTGCGCAATGTCGGAATTCCAAATCGCGCGCGCAAGGAAACGAACCCGCTGTCTGCTTCTGCGGAGATGTTGACGGATGCTCGCGAGGATTTCGCGAATCGCTGCGCGAACTGCCATGGCAACAACGGAAACGGTGATTCGAACATTGGGCAAAATCTCTATCCAAAGGCGCCCGATCTTCGCTTGCCTGCCACTCAGCACCTGACTGACGGCGAAATCCATTACATCATCAAGAATGGCGTTCGCCAGACGGGTATGCCAGCCTGGGGAAATCCGCACATCGCGCAAGACGACACCGACGCGTGGAAGCTCGTTCTTTTCGTTCGCAGTATCGCCGGCCTGACGCCGCCGGAGCGATCGCAACAAGCTGCCGCACTAAAATCTGCGCACTATGTGGGCTCCGCGGCATGCCAGAAATGCCATGAGAAAATCTACGAGCACTGGAAGCGCACCCCGATGGCAAACGTGGTGCGCGATCCCCGCGAGCATCCCGAAGCCATCATCCCCGATCTCGCCACGAACAACGTAAGCAAAAAATTTCAAAAAGAAGACATCGCATTCGTTTACGGAAGCATCTGGAAGCAGCGTTACTTCACAAAAACCGGCGACGACTATTTCCCAGAGCCAGCGCAGTGGGACGTGACCAACCGCGTATGGAAACCCTATTTCGTGGCGAAGGGAACGGACTGGTGGGAGCCGTATTATCCGCCCGATAACATGCAGCGTCCGACCGGGCCGACGTGCGATGGCTGCCACTCGGTCGACTACAACATTCAAACCAAGCAGGTGGCGGAGTGGAACGTAGGCTGCGAAAAGTGCCACGGTCCAGGAAGCGAACACATCGAGCACGCCACGCGCGGCAACATCCTGAATCCCTCGCGCATGGACTATGTCGCCGCCAACGACACCTGCGTTCAATGCCACTCACAAGGGCGCCCGCTCACGAGTCCGATCGAGGGCAACTATTACGACTGGCCGGTCGGCTATCACGTAGGCCAAAATCTGCGCGATTACTGGCAACTCGAAGATCACAAACTCGGCGAACAAAGCTTCACTCATTTTGCAAACGGCACCGCGCACAAAAACCGGATGCAAGGAAACGATTTCGTTCAGAGTGTGATGTACCGCCGCGGTGTAACCTGCTTCGATTGCCACGACGTCCACGGCACTGACAACTACGCGCAACTCCGCAAGCCCGTCGAAAAGATTTGCCTGGACTGCCACGACCCAGGCTCGCGCAACGGACCTCGCACAGCGACTCTCGAAGAGCACACGCATCACAAAGGAGGCTCAACTGGAAGCCAGTGCGTGGCCTGCCACATGCCCAAAATCGAAGTGACAATCCCAGGCGTGTTCGTCAGCGCGCATACTTTCGACTTCATCTCTCCCGCGATGACCGACCAATACAAAATTCCCAACCCCTGCACGAGCTGCCACACCGACAAGACCACAGCTTGGGCGACCGAAGCGCTGCGCCAGTGGCCCGAGCGTTCGCCCTGGCGAATGAACTAGCAGCTCCTCGGACCGTGCTTCATCAAGTCGTCTCCGACTTCAGGACAAGCCGGTACTTGCGGTAGTCTTCGCCGGAGCCAAACCAATCTGGGAGGTCTTCGAGAAACAAGGCCCCGAATTTTGCGTTGAGCGCCTGGCTTCCCCCAGGGCGGGCGTGTCCGTAAACAACATCGAACCCCTTGCCGACAGCCAGACCCAGCCAGTGGGCCTTCAAAATGGCCCCGTAACCCTGCCTTTGAAATGCAGGAAGGATCGTATTGGAAAAGCAGCATACCGCTTTTTCCTTTTCGCTTTCCGGGAGGACTAAAAGATCTTCAATAAGCTCGCTGGAGCTAGTCAGCGGAATCCCGTAGGACTCTCCGGCGAGCTCGCCATCCACAAACATCCACACAAAAAACGCGCCGGGTGTATCCCAAACCTCCTGCTTCTGCTCGAGATCGAGCTGCAGACCGGGATGATACACGGATTCAAAATCCATGGTTTGCTCAAGCGGAACCGCGTAGTTGAATTTGATTACAGCCACTGCACCCCTCGATTCCAGCGAGTTTGTAAAGCAAAGTGACGCGACCTGATTTCCGCGGATTTCCTTCAAATGAGTTTAGCAATAGCCACCCTCTCCCAAGTCCCAAATTCTTACGGATAGTAGCCGGCCGCAGGTCCCCCAATTTGAACCGGAGCGGCGTGCGTTCTGAGTTCGGTACTGTTCCATTGCTATGTTAGGATTCCTCGGCTTGCGACTCGCTCACTCTTGCGCGATATTAAAGATCAACGAGTTCGCAGAATTGAATCCCGGATGACCATGACGAACGACGTGCTAGTGATGGGAGGCGGAGCAACGGGCCAGCTTGCGGCCGCCTATCTGCACATGCGCTTTCCGCACCTGAAAGTGGCTGTAGTGGAAGGCCCGCACAAAAATCGCCCAATTGTGGGCGAGTCCCTTGTCGAAGTAAGCGTCGATTTCCTTTTTGAGCTCGGTCTCGGCGCTTATCTGGTGGAAAAGCATTATCCGAAATACGGCCTCACCTATTATTTCAAGCCCGATATCGATAATCCCGCCGATCGCACTTACATCGTCGACGAAATCCCCACGGCCCCGCCCATCCTCTCTTTCCAAATCAATCGATTCACATTCGACAGAGAGGTCCGCGACCGCAACATGGCGAACGGCGTCGAGCTGATCGATGCCACCGTAGCCGGCGTCGAAATCAGCACCGACGGCGGGCTGCACACAGTGACCGTGCAAGATCCCGCCGGAGGAAGACAAACGCTGAGCGCGCGCTGGCTCGTCGATGCCACCGGCCGCAACCGCGTCCTCCAGAAACACCTGCAACTACAGGAAAAGGTCACGGAACAGAAAGACGTATTCTGGTTCCGGCTAGCAAATTTTAATCCTGAAATTCTCAGCCATATCCAGGCCATCAAGACGCCAAACCGCTGCTACGTTCCTTACTACGCGACGCATCACTTCTTTGGAAAAGGCAATTGGATCTGGTACATCCCCATGCGCTCGCCGGATAACACGCCGCTAGTAAGTATCGGCATCACGTACCGCAAAGACGTCTATCCGCACGGCGAAGTGCGCACGATGGAACAATTCCTGGAGTGCGTCGGCCGTGAACACCCGGTACTCATCGAACTAATCCACACCGGCACGGTGGTCGACACCAATTACTACAACTCCTACATGTGGGAATGCCGCCAGCGCTACTCCCCCGATCGCTGGTACATCATCGGCGACGCGAGCGATACCGTCGACCCGCTCTACAGCGTTGGCTTGGCTTTGTCTACGCTGCAAATCCGCCAGATCGCGGCGATCATCCAAAGAGAATTGAACGGCTTTGACACAAAAGAGTTCACCAAAGATCTCGATACCGTCATCACCGCGTTCCAGCGCGGAGTCACACGGGATACGACACGACTCTATGCGTGCATGGGTGATGCCTATAAATGCCATTTGGGAGTGCATCTGGCGGTGACCAAACTCTTTCACCTCGCGCTCCCGTTAGTCATCAACGAATATGTGTGGGATCCGCTGGGAGCGAAACTGATCAACTGGTTTTCCAGCCTTGAAACGCTTGAGGGTGATTCCAAGAAGATCCAGGAGCTTATTCGCGAAGTCGCCGCAAATCCGAAGAATCGCACTCTCGAGAATTTCATCAAAGTGCAGTCCGGTGTATCGATGAACTTCGGGTATTACGAGTTCCACCGCGAGGAAGATATTGCCGCGTCCTTGTCGAAGATGGCCTTCCACTTGGTTCGGTTGCGCCTTTCCCTTCTCAGAAAGCTCGGCTGGCGCGCGCTGATTAACTTCAAGCAGCAGCGCGCATTACTCAAAGACTTATTCCGTGGACTCTTTCTCGTGCCCTTCTTTGGCAGCAAATTGCGGAAAAACTGGCTGGTGCGGATGAAGTTTTCGTCACACGAAATGAGCCACGCCAGCAAGAAAGCCGTGGATGTTGGCATGGGTGGTTTGCCAGTCAGAAATGACGAGTAACGCCGCAGCATGTCCTCCATTTATCTTCTGTTTAGACGCTACGCGGTAGTTTCCCTTACAGACGGAGGGCCGAGCTAACTGTACCGAATCGCTTCCACGGCAGTTGAGTTCTCGAAATGGCTTCCATCGCAAGGGAGTTTTTGCATGAAGACAAGTGTTTTCGTAAGACTAGCAACCGCCGCGCTGGCGATTCCGCTAGCCGTGTGCTCGTTCTTGATGGCCGCAACGGACACTTATCACCTGCTAAAGAAATACAGCTTTGGAGCCGCCGAGGGCAGCACTCGCGAATACTTCGACTACATCACGGTCGATTCTGCCGCGCGCCGGGTCTACCTCTCACACGGCACGGAAATCAAAATCCTGGACGCTGACACCGGCGCCCTCGTCGGCAACATCACCGGTTTGAAGCAGGATCACGGCGTAGCCGTCGCCAGCGAATTTAATCGCGGCTTCATCAGCGACGGTGCTCAAGGCAAAGTCATCGTTTTCGATGTGAAAACGCTCAAGGTAACTGGCGAAGTCGAGGCGGACAAGGACGCCGACTGCGTTATTTATGATCCATTCTCGAAGCGCGTATTCGTAATGGACGGCGATCCACACAACTCCACGGTAATCGATGCCAAGAGCTTAGCCGTCGTCGGTAAGATTGACCTCGGTGGCGGCCCGGAATTTGCCGTGGCCGATGGCAAAGGCACGGTTTACATCAATCTGGAAGATAAGAGCGAACTCGTCGCTGTCGATTCCAATTCGCTGAAGATCAAATCGCGGTGGCCGCTGGCTCCCGCCGGAGCGCCCACAGCCCTCGCGCTGGACGTGCAGCACCACCGGCTCTTTAGCGCTGGTCGCAATCCGCAGATGATGGTCGTGCTCGACTCTGACAGCGGAAAAGTTATTCAGTCGTTCCCGATTTCCGCCGGCGTCGATGCCGCTGCCTACGATCCCGAAACCGGGATGATTTTCGTTTCCACCCGCGAGGGCAAGGTCCACGTATTCCACGAGGATTCGCCCGACAAATTCAGCGAAGCCGAAACCATCACGACCGAATACGGCGCCAAAACGATGGGACTGGACGCCAAGACTCACAAATTGTTCCTCGATACGGCGGATTTCGGCGAAGCTCCTGCCCCAACAGCGGATCGGCCTCATCCGCAGCGGCCAGTGATTCAGGGAACGTTTCACGTTTTGGTTTACGGACGCTGAGGAATTGGCCCAGCCCAAACGGAAGAACGACCGTTTCTCCTGAATCATTCAAAGGACCAGCTCGAAGTAAATGAGCGGAGCTTTTCGGTAAGTGACGCGGCCAACTTCGCGGAAGCCGCATTTGGCGTAGAATCCTCCCGCTCCCGCGTCCGCGTCGAACGCGTCAAGGCGGATCGCATCGGCGGGCCAGGCACGCGCTTGCCGGACCGCTTCTTTGATAAGCAGCCGTCCCACTCCTTGACGTTGCAATGTGGGCAGCACGGCCATGCCGATCAAATACAGCGGCATCTTTACCGGTGTGAAGTAGGAGACATCGATCGCCCACGGCTTTTTTGTAGGCAAGAGCAAAGTCCCGACGATCGTCTTGCCCCTGCGCGCGACAAGCACGCGCGAGTGACGCATGCCGTGCAGCACACCTTTTTCAGTGGACCGCATCGACCACCCTCCGCGGCCGTAGCGGTTGGTGAGATCGTTGGCGGCAGCGGTGTGCAGCGCGGCCAGCTCATCGACGTCGTCTTGAGCGGCGATCGAGAGAGTAAGTTTCATTCCTTGTGAGGTGTTCGAAACACGAGCAGTATGCCCGCGCATTTACCCGCGCCGCAACCCGTAGGGGCACGGCACGCCGTGCCCCTCTTTCTTTCCTTACGGCTTGGTCGTTTTCTGCTGCTGCTTTATCGCGGCTTCCACGGCCTTGCGAAACTCCGCAACGGCCGGGACATCAGGCGAGTGCAACGCATTCTTCGCAACGTAACGCCAAACGGGAGCGCGTTCGAGCGGAGGCGCGCCCGAGCCGCCCACATAGACCAGAAACGTGTCTTCCGTGGGCCCCACCTCACCGCCGAGGCCAGGAGCGGTGCTACCGGGCGGCGGCTGCGTGGAATCCGGAGGCCGCCCCTGCTGCACGCCGACATGGATGCCGTTGTCCGATGGCACGACGACCACCGGGCGATCGTTGGTAGGCTCTCCGCTAACCGTCGGCTGCACAATTTTGCCATTACCTTTGCGCACCGTGATGACCAGATCCGCCGTGTTCCCAATGAGGACAGGCTTCAGCCGTCCCCAGTTCGCCAGCGCTTTTTCCACATCCTCCTGGGCAGTTCTGTTCGCCAGGGGAGCGGATGTCGACATCCCCGCGTCCGGATCGACAAGCACTACGACGGTTTGCGCGTTGAGAATCTCAGGGGAGAGGGTATCCTTTTTTTTCTTGTCGGCGATGGCAACACAAGTGAAGAGAAGCACTAGAGACAGGAGCACGCGCATGCGGATGGGCATTAGAGCCTCCATGCGGCAAACATAGCGGGCATTATAGACCGCTGCACCTTAGATGGATAACGCATCGTATGCGTTTCAGTTGAATCCCGTAAACGGCGGGACTCTGCATCATGGCGCAGGCTTTGTACCAATGCCCCTGATCTTCTGCAAAAGCGCTGCAATGGGCGGCGGCGCATTCCCCTCGTTGTATGCAACAGCTTTCTTTGTGCCATCGCTGAACTCGACCTCAACCCACTCCACCATTTCGTCCACGCAGCCGGGACAACCGATGCGTCCACTAAACGCGGCCAGCACTCTTGCATCGAGGAAGTTCTTCAGCTCATCCCAATCTTTCTTTGTGATTGAGTTCTTCATCTTCACTTCCGGATACTTTTTCTTCTCCGAAAATGAGCGACTGACGGAACGCATCGATCCAGGCTCGATGATTGTCTCTTGGTCACAGTAGCCGATGCACATCCCGGCATAGGAGCCCGTGCGTATGCGCACGAGGTAGGCTTCTGGAGAAGGGTTCGGTTGCGGGGCTTGGTGCGCGGTGAGGGTTCCCGCTATCAGACTAGTGGCAAAAAGCGAAAGCCAAAATTTCCGTCGCATTTGCATCGCACACCTCTGCTGGAAGAAGTTCCGCGCGCGTGAGCGCGCATGGACTTAGAACGCCAGCGAGGGCATTTCTTGCACGGGATACGCACTCCGGCCCGCCCAGAGTCGTTTACCTCGGGGCGGGCCAGAGTGCGAAAATGTGAGCTTCCAAGTTCAGTGAGGGTTTGTTGCGGAGTCGCGCACCGGTCTGCAACCGTCGCAGACCGGACGCTCCATGAAATTCTGACCTGGATATCGAACCTCCAGGTCAGGCTATTCTATTAGTCCTTGACGCAAGTCTTTCTTCCGTCGGAATTCGTAAAGACGTGCTCTCCCGCTGCACAACCGGCGTCTTGACGTTCTTTAACTTTCTCGTCCGCGCGTCTTTGGTCATCGCCACGTTTTAGGTCGTCGGCGCGTTTTTGATCGTCGCCACGCTTTAGCTCGTCGGCGCGCCTTTGATCATCAGCACGCTTTTCCTCTTCCGTGCGGTGACGATCAGCGTCTTGACCCGGATCTCCCGTCGCGCCCGTCGCTCCCTGAGGTCCCGCTGGTCCTGCCTCTGGCACAGCAGCTGGGGCAGTGGTGCACCCGGCAATAAATAGCGCTAGCGAGAACGCGCCCACAATTAACGATGTCTTCATTTTCATCTGATTTTTCCTCTTGGCGCCGCTCGACTTAGGACGCGTCAGCTTCCAACCACTCGATACAGCTTGAATGCTAACCTGAGCGCCCCCGTGGCCGCTGTCCCCATTCGCACAGTTGCGAAACTCATTGGCGCTGGGTCCATCTGAGCTATCTACCCAAAGGACTTACCTCCGCTAGCACCCCAGCATGTCCCGGCGCAGATTTCTCCGTGCCCTCTGCCGGACTCTGTTTCCTCTGCGTTAAATCTTTTTCTTTCTAAGTTTTAAGCACAGAACGCTGCCTGTTCGAACCATGTACCACACAATTAGCTATTGACATTCATATCATTTTGTACTATTATCCGTTATGATATTCGCGTTTCCCGCTATCGAGAGTCTTCAGCCCCGCATCGCCCCGCTAAAATGCCTCCTTGTAACTCCTTTATTTGACACTCTTACGGACTCCGTCACTCCTAAATCCTTTGTTTGCCATTCTTTCAAAAAACATCGGGGGTGGGGGTACATCTCCTGCCCACTCTCCCTCACGGCCTCACCCTCAATCCCCTTTGGAATGCGCACTTCCGCAAAACACGCCCATAACTCTTTTGGAATCCGCACTTTCAGAAAAACCCCCAGGGGGGTACCCCCCTGCCCTTTCATTGCCGCTCTTCGCGGCCTCTGCCATAATCATCGGTCTTGCATTGCCGCCGGGATCGACAACTTTGGACCCCGTGAGGACTTTCCGAACCCATGACGCCGCCTGAGACCACGAAAATGAGCGGAAACGAGATCCGCGAAATGTTCCTGCGCTTCTTTGAAAGCAAAGGCCATCGCCGCGTCCGCAGCTCCTCGCTCGTACCCCATGGCGACCCCACCCTGCTCTTCACCAACGCCGGCATGAACCAGTTCAAAGACGTCTTTCTCGGCCTCGAAAAGCGCGATTACAACAAAGCCACCACAGCACAGAAATGCGTGCGCGCCGGCGGCAAGCACAACGACCTCGAAAATGTCGGCTTCACCAAACGCCACCACACCTTCTTCGAGATGATGGGCAATTTTTCCTTCGGCGATTACTTCAAAGAAAAAGCCATCCCCTACGCCTGGGAACTCGTCACCTCGCCCGAGTGGTACGGGATCGCTAAGGACAAACTGTATGTCACGGTTTTCGGCGGCGCGGAAGTAGCCCCCGGCACAACGCTGGGTGTCGACGAAGAAGCCCGTGACATCTGGCTCAAGGAAAATGTCCCAGCCAAACGCATCGTCCCCGTCCCCGGCCTGAAAGACAATTTCTGGGCCATGGGCGACACCGGCCCTTGCGGCCCCTGCAGCGAAATTTTCTACGACATGGGCCCCGAAGCCTCCGAAGAAGGCCACCCCGACTGCAAATTCCCCTGCGATTGCGGTCGCTACGTCGAAATCTGGAACCTAGTCTTCATGCAATTCAACCGCGACACCACCGGCACCCTCACGCCATTGCCCAAGCCCTCCATAGATACTGGCATGGGCCTGGAACGCACCGCCGCCGTCCTTCAAGACGTCATCTCCAACTACGACACCGATCTATTCGTGCCGCTCTTGAAACGCGCCGCCGAACTCTGCGGGCTTGATCTCAATCGTGAGGAGGCAATCGAAGAGGGCCGAGGCGGGGCGGCTTCCTTGCGAGTAATTGCTGACCACGCGCGGGCCACAACGTTCCTTGTCGCAGACGGCGTCCTGCCCTCGAATGATGGTCGAGGTTACGTTCTACGCAAGATCATAAGGCGTGCGGTTTGGCACGGACGATTGCTGGGTTCCAAAGGCCCTTTCCTAACGGAGATGGTAGTTGCCGTACGGGCCCTAATGCATAATGCCTACCCCGAGTTGTTTGGACCCTCTGCCTCTCACTTGCTCAAAGCCGTGAACGAGGAAGAGAGGCGGTTCGGTCAGACCCTCGAATTCGGAAACCAAAGCCTCTTGCGCGAGATTGAAACGTTTATTTACGACGAACTTTCGGAATACATTAAGGCCGAGCCGGCTAGGCTCGAGCAGGTTAGAAGGCACGATACCGACGCTCAGGGACGATCCAAGAGCGGCATCGATTATGCGTTGGCTAGGTCAGTGTTCCTTGAGGATAAGGACGCGATTGAACAACCATATCCCCACCGCCTCGCACTGGCTCAAATGATCCGAGCCACTCTCGGACACACCTTCACGTTTCCCGGGGACCGTGCATTTTGGCTGTACGAAACATTTGGGCTCCCCCTCGACTTCATCGAAGACGTGATTCGCGATGCTGGACTGGCGTTTGATCATAGCGGCTTTGAGAAGGCTATGGAGGAGCAAAGGAAGCGGGCAAGAGCTTCGTGGAAAGGAGGGGCGAGCAAAGAGGCGGCGAGTCCGGTGTACGCGAAGATTGCGGAGACTTTTAAGACGGAGAAAGATTTTTATCAGGGGACGAGGGCGAAGGATTGCCGGATCGAGGCAATCATCGCGGCGGGCAACGTGGTCGGTGAACTCAAGCCCGGAGAAAGCGGCGAGGTCATTCTTGACCGAACCACGATCTATGCGGAGTCGGGCGGCCAGGTCGCAGATGTGGGTTGGTTCTACGATAACTCCGAGTCTCAGCTTCTCGCTGAAGTTACGGGTGCCTTCTATCGTTTGGCAGGATTGGTCTCGCACAATGTGACCGCTAAAGAGACTCTGCATGTGGGAGACAGCGTGACAGTGGTCGCCGATAAAGAGCGCCGAGAGCGCATTATTCGCAACCATTCGGGGACCCACCTGGTGCATGCGGCTTTGCGTAACATACTGGGAACGCACGTGAAGCAGGCTGGTTCGCTGAACGCGCCTGAACGCCTGCGCTTCGACTTTTCCCATTTTTCCCACGTGGATGCAGAAGAGTTGAAGGACATCGAGCAGCAAGTAAACGACGAGATCCGGCATAACACCGAAGTCGGAACCGAGATTACCTCGCTGGACAATGCGCTCGCCTCGGGAGCGCTGGCCTTCTTCGGGGACAAGTATCCCGAAGCCAACGTCCGCGTCGTCACCATCCCTGACGAGCGCTCGCCTAGAGGCTTCTATTCCAAGGAGTTATGCGGTGGCACTCACGTCCACCGAATCGGCGACATCGGCGTCCTCAAAATTGTTAGCGAAGGCTCGGTCGCGGCCGGGGTGCGGCGCATCGAGGCGGTCACCGGGATAGGCGCCCTGGAGCACTACGAACGCCAAGCGCAGATTCTCTCTCAGGTAGCCAGCCGACTGAACACGAGCGAGGATTCCGTCCTGGCCACGGTCGAAAAGCTCTCCAATACCGTCAAGCAGCTCGAGAAGGAGCTGGAAGGCCAGAAACGCAAAGGGGCACTCGGCCAGCTGGACCAGCTCGCCAGCCAAGTCCAGACCATCAAGGGCGTCAAGCTGATTGCAGCGGAAGTCTCCGGAACAGATAAGGAAAGTCTTAGGCAATTGGTGGACTCTCTCAGACAAAAACTTGGGTCGGGGGTGGTAGCCCTGGGCACCGTCGAGGACGGAAAAGTGGCCCTGATCGCCGGGGTGACCAAGGACCTGACCGCTAAAGTCCATGCTGGCAAGCTGATACAGGCGCTGGCCAAACTGGTGGGCGGTTCCGGGGGCGGAAGACCCGATTTGGCGGAGGCTGGCGGAAAAGACACATCGGCCTTAAAAAGTGCCCTAAGTACCATCCCCGCGCTCCTGGAACCGTTGCTATGATGCTTCCCAGCGCCAGAAGCGTGTCCGGCGGGAGACGCTTGCGAGGCTTCAGTTCAGCCACGTCATCTCCCTGCAAGGCACGGCTTCGTAGTCAGCAAGACGAGTCAGCCTCGGCACCGTCTCAGAGGCATCATCTGAAGCGGCCGGGCTGCCCCGAACACGGGTATCGTATGGCTGTAAAGAGTTGGCATCACCGTTGCACAGCCTTCCCTGAGGCCAGATGACGAAACGCACGGCACCAACGGCTAGCATCTATCTGGGAGCATTCGCTTTGTGCGCAGCTTCTTATGCGCCCGGAGCGAGCGCCCAGATCGCCAGAACTGTAGACCCCAGCGGGCGGGAAATGTTCGTAAACGCCGACTCGCCGGTTACGGTCAAGTTGGCAGCCGCGAGGTCGCGCAAAACCATCTACCTCCCTGCGGAATCTACCTTTATGGGCACGAACCGACCGGCCATGAGTATCGACCGGGACGGTGCGGAAAAGCTCGTAAAGGAAGCGGCAGAGAGGCACAACGTGGACCCAGCATTGGTCCGCGCGGTGATTCAGACGGAATCGAACTGGAATCCCTCGGCTTATTCCCGCAAGGGGGCAGGCGGACTGATGCAGCTGATTCCGACGACGGCACAACGGTACGGTGCAAACGACGTGTTCAATCCGCAACAGAATATCGACGCCGGGGTTAGACATCTAAAGGGGTTGCTGGAACGATACAATGGCAATCTGGAATTGGCCTTGGCGGCATACAATGCGGGTGAGGGGGCTGTTGATCGGGCTCACGGCATCCCTGCGTTCCGAGAAACTCGGGACTACGTGCAAAAGGTACAGGATGCGTATTTCAGGCCTGGATCGGGTCGTCTTGAGAGCGCGTTTTCAAATCCGCGCGCCATCCACAGAGAAGTCGATCCTTCCGGACGCATCATCTTCAAAAACGATTGATTCGCAAGTGACTGCACAGCCGCGCGGCGGCAGGCAGCCAGGGTATCGCTTAGCGACCCCTGGCAGTGAAAGCCCACAGAGGCTCCCGTTTTTCCATTACACTAATGTGGTCTTCAAGAATGTAGGGCGCGCATGTTGGGGGTCCGAAAAATTTTGAACAGGAGATTCGCCCGGCTTTCGCCAGTTTTTGTAGCTCTGGGGATTGCAGCGGCCGTGGTCTGTGGAAATCCTCCTGCGACTTTTGCGAAGGCTGCCGCTGCGGACACCACAACGACCAGCGCCGTGAAGCGCGAAGCTGCGGGAGCGCAGTTTGCGCGAGCGGAAGAGCAGCGCGCGATTTTGAATAGTAAGCCGGCGGAGAAGCGGACGCTGGCGGAGTACAAGCAAGTTGTTGCCAGCTATCGCCGCGTGTATTTGATTACGCCGCGAGCGGCGGAAGTTGTGGATTCCCTTTTGTCGGTCGCCGAACTGTACACAGAAATGGGTGATCGCTTCGGGCGGAGTTACTACCAGTCTGCCGTCGATTCCTATCTATTCCTCGTACACGAATATCCCGGGAGCAAGTACAGCCAGGATGCCATCCTGCGCATTGGCAAGCTGCAAAGAGATCAACTGGGCGACAGCGCGCTAGCCACGAAGACTTACGAAGATTTCTTGAAGAAGTATCCGCATTCTCCGCGTAAGCGCGAAGCGCAGGGAGAGCTGGCCGAGTTGGCGCTGTTGCAGCACACCGATACACCAGAGCCCGTGGGAGATGCTCCGACACCCGCGAGAAACGTTCCGCCAGCGCAAGTAGTGGAGGCGCCAGCGGAAACAGAGACGCCTGGACCGGTTCACGGAGGAGTGGAGGCAACGCGGCGCAACGGTTCCGAGGGCGCGCCACGTATCCGGCGAATTAGCGCGAGCGCGAATGCCGACGCGACGCGAGTGACCATCGACCTTGAGGACACAGTGCAGTACAGCTCGGCGCGAATCGCCAATCCTGACCGCATATTTTTCGATTTGCATTCGGCGCGTTTGACGCCCGAAGTGGCCCGCGGAAACGTGCAGGTAGAGGGAAATCTTTTGACGGCGGTGCGGGTGGCGCAGAACCAAGCGGGCGTGGTTCGCGTGGTGCTGGACGTGAATGGAGTGAAAGATTACGCGGCGTCGCTGTTGAGCAATCCGCCGCAGCTGGTGATTTTCTTGTATTCGACTGTGCGGAATGGCGCGGCGGTGCGCACGGCGAAAACGAAGAACTCAAAACCGCAAAGCGGCGCAGAACAATCGAGTGAGGACACGATTGTTTCAGCGGGCGATTCCGGAAACGTAAGAAGCGTTTCCGAGAAAAATTCAGGGGACGATCCGAGCGTTTCGCCGTCGAATGCAATGACGCGGAGCGCGGCGCCTGGCGGCAAGAATTCTCGTGGCAGGCAGCTGAGTTCGACGAGTGCGAACACGGTTGCGAATACAAATGCGAAGCCTGACCTGATTCGACCCAGCAGCACGCCGCAGCCTACACGGGACGGGCAGTCCACACTGACGCGCGCGCTGGGGCTGAAGATTGGACGCATCGTGATCGATGCGGGGCACGGCGGGCATGATACCGGGACGATTGGGCCGACTGGATTGATGGAGAAAGATCTGTGCCTCGACGTGGCTTTGCGGCTCGGCAAAATTATTCAGCAACGCTTGCCCGGAGCGGACATCGTTTACACACGCTCGGACGATACATTCATTCCACTGGAAGAACGGACGAACATTGCGAATCAAGCGAAGGCCGACCTTTTTATTTCGATTCACGCAAATTCCAGCCAGGACCATGCGGCGCGCGGCGTCGAGACGTACTACTTGAATTTGAAGGGATCAGCGGAAGCGATGGAAGTGGCGGCGCGCGAAAATGCGTCGTCGGATCAAGGCGTGCACGACCTCGAAGATTTGGTGAAGAAGATCGCGCGGAACGAGAAGATCGATGAGTCGAAGGAATTTGCCGAAGATATTCAGGATTCGCTGGCGAAGCGCATGCAGAAAGCCAGCAAGTCCGTGAAGGACCGAGGAGTGCGCAAGGCCCCATTTGTGGTCCTGATTGGCGCGGACATGCCTTCGATACTCACGGAGATTTCCTTCCTCAGCAATCCTGCCGACGAGAAACTATTGAAACAGCCGGAATACCGGCAGCGTGTGGCCGAAGGGCTCTATCAGGGCGTGGCGAGCTATCTGCAGAGCCTGAACAGTATGACCCTGAATCTGCCAGGCAAAAGCGCCTCAAGCCGGCCCGCGGCAGCGACTCCAGTTGAACAATCCAGGAACCAACGGTAATCTGTTGGTGTCTAAGCGATAGCAAGGGATGCGCTCACAACTCCTACTCGTTTGCGGTATTGCGCTGTTCAGCGCTACGCCGCTCTTCGCTCAAACCAAGATCCCTCCAAAGCAGATTCTTCCCAAAGAGTTCCGAAGTTGGCATCTGACAAGCTGCAACTCCAAGTCGCCGGACTTTGGGCTTTGGAAAGAGGCTGGGCTGCGTAATGTGAACGATTGCGAATATGCGGCCGATGGGAAAACGGTGGGAGTTCGGCTGGCGCAGTACAACGATCCGAGCAGCGCTTATGAAGTTTTTACCAGCCTGCTGCGAACCGGGATGATGCCTGCCAAGGTCGGACAGGTTGCAGCGTTCGACAAAGATATGGTGCTGATTCAGGAAGGCACTTTTGTCCTTAGATCGACGGCAAACGTGTCTCAAGACGACCTGGGTGCCCTTGTAAAGGCGGAGGAAGCACAAAGCGATGCGTCGCCGCTGCCGCCCATACGGACATATTTGCCGGTCCTGGGCCGGGTTGTGGGGACGGAGCGCTACGCGCTGGGACCAGAGGCGCTGCAAGCGGCGTTGCACGGATTGGGAGAGACGGATTCGGAAGGGCTTGTCAAAGCTGCGGGCTTTACGAACGGCGCAGAAGCCATGGTGGCGCGATACTCCAACCCGGGCACGATGGGAGGCACCGGAGTTTTGCTGCTGCTGGAATACCCGACCCCCAATGTAGCGGAGCAGGAGATTCATCATTTGGAGGAAGTGCTTCCGTCTTCGGCAAAAGTGGGTGAGCAGAAGATCGTACGCAAGGGGTCGTTACTCTCGATTGTGCTCTCGCCGAGTTCGCCGGAATATGCCGCCAGTTTGCGCGAAGCGGCGAACTACGAGACGCAAGTGACGTGGAACGAAGCGAGCCAAACGGCTACCGACCCGCCGATTACGAGCATTATGGTGAAGATCTTTATTGGGACAGGCGTGTTCATGGTGGCAGCGGTCGTTTTGGGAATTGCGTTTGGCGGCGTTCGCGTGGTGACGAAGCGATTCTTTCCCGGCAAGGTGTTTGACCGGTCCAATCAGATGGAAGTGCTGCAGCTTGGGCTCTCCGGTAAACGGATAGATCCGAGCGATTTTTACTGAACCATCCCCCTGCTACTCGGCCGTGCGGAATACGGAGTCGTGGGACTCGAAAGAAAGCGGCAGCACGGCTGCCGCACTCCAGGTAAACTCCTTCCAGAAATATAACCAGCCTGTTTTCTACGCGTCTAACGGAGACGTCCTGTTTTGCACCTTGGTGGAGGCGCTAAGGTGTCGTAAAATTTGCTGTTACGCCGGGGGAGAAGCGCCCAACTATGCGGTGTTCAGACTTATACAGAGTGACAAAGCGAGGGCGAAGGCCCAGGCTGATGCTGCTGGCGGTCGCTCCGCTACTGGCGGTTGGTTGCGGCCAAAAAACCTCGGCGGGAGGCCCCGGAGCGGGCGGGCCACCGGCAATGCCCGTGCAGGTGCAGGTAGCGCAATCGGTGCGCATCCCGGACACGACGGAGTATTTGTCCGTGCTGAAGTCGCGACAATCGGCGGTGATCAACCCGCAAGTGGAAGGGCAGATTACAAAGATATTTGTGAAGTCCGGCGACGAAGTGAATGCCGGGACGCCGCTGTTGCAGATCGATCCGCTGAAACAGGAAGCCACACTGAATAGCCAGGCAGCGACGCTCGCATCACAGGAAGCAAATCTGCGGCTGGCGAAGATTCAGCTGGAGCGGGCACAAAAGCTCTACACGGCGGGAGTCACCAGTAAGCAGGATTTTGATAACGCGCAGTCCAATTACGACGCTATCGCCGCTCAGGTGAGAGCCCTCGAGCAGCAGGTGGAGCAGCAGAAAGTGGAGCTGCACTACTACAAAGTGAGCGCGCCGGCGGATGGAATCGTCGGGGACATCCCTGTGCATGTGGGCGACCGCGTGGCCGTTACGACGCTGCTGACAACCGTGGATCTGCCGGGAGCGCTGGAAGCGTATATTTACGTTCCGGCGGACCGCGCCAAGGATCTAAGGCTGGGCTTGCCTGTGCGATTGCTTGGTGAAACGGGTGAGTCTGTCTCCGATACGCACATCACATTCGTTTCGCCGCAAGTGGAGACGGATACGCAAACGGTGCTGGCCAAGGCGGCGGTCGAGAACGCAAAAGCCAAACTGCGGATCGCGCAACAAGTGCGAGCACAAATAACATGGGGCTCGCACGATGGGCCGGTCGTGCCAGTGCTTGCGGTGCTGAGGATCAACGGGCAGGCGTTTGTATTTGTTGCCGTAAATGAAGGAAAAGGAACCGTAGCGCGGCAGAAGCTGTTGAAGTTGGGCGACACGACCGGCGATAACTACACAGTGCTGGATGGGTTGAAGGCCGGCGACCACATCATCCTTTCCGGAACACAATTTCTGCAAGATGGGGCTCCAGTCCTAGAGCAGATTCAAACAAACGCGAAGCCGGGCGACAGCAAGAGCGCCGCGACGCGCTAGGTGCCGCCAACCCGATGAGCGGCTCCCTCTCAATCCAAATAAAGGTGGAACCCGGCCTTGTTCGTTGATTTCTTTATACGGCGGCCGGTGTTTGCGACGGTCTGCGCGCTGATGATTATTCTGGCGGGCGCGATCTCGATTCCCTCGCTTCCCGTGGCGCAATTTCCAGACCTCGCGCCGCCGCAGGTCGTGGTTACGAGCGTGTACATCGGCGCGAACGCACAAACCGTGGAATCGGCGGTGACGATTCCGCTGGAACAAGCGATCAACGGCGTGCCGAGCATGAAGTACATCACGTCGACGAGCAGCAACAGCGGCGTGAGCACGATCACGGTCACGTTTGACGTTTCGCGCGACGTGGACTTGGCTTCAGTGGATGTGCAGAACCGCGTAAGCCAAGCGCTGGGACGGCTGCCGAATGAAGTGAAAAATACTGGAGTGATTATTGCGAAGCAGGCCAGCGGATTTGTGTTTGGCGCGGGCGTGTATGCGGAGCACGGCGAGTACGACAGCCTGTTTTTGAGCAACTACATCGATGTCTACGTGCGCGACGCACTGAAGCGCGTGCCCGGAGTGAATGATGCGTTCATATTCGGCGAGCGGAAGTACGCGATGCGCGTGTGGCTCGACCCGGCGCGCATGGCGGAGCGCGGGCTGACGGCGACGACTGTAATCAACGCTCTTCAAGAGCAGAACGTGCAAGTCGCCGCGGGGCAGATCGGGCAGCCGCCCAACGCCGGGGAGCAGGCGTTTCAAATTAGCGTGAGGGCCGTGGGGCGGCTGACGAGTCCGGCGGAATTCGACAATGTTATATTGAAGACCGGGACGGATGGAACGCTCGTGCGGCTGAAGGACGTGGGCCGCGCGGAGCTCGGTGCGGAAAATTATGACGTCCTTGTGCGGTTCAACGGCCACGAGGGCGTCGGGTTTGGCGTGACGCAGCTTCCGGGCGCCAATGCGCTCGACGTGGACCGCGCCGCGAAAGCGGAACTTTTGAGGCTTTCCCTGAGTTTCCCGCCGGGAGTGAAGTACGCGGTGGCGTTTGATTCCACGACGGTGATTGGCGAATCGATTCAGGACGTGCTGATCACACTTGTGCAGGCCATCGTGCTGGTGATTGCGGTGATTTATTTGTTCCTGCAAGACTGGCGGAGCACGCTGATTCCAGCGGTGACGATTCCGGTTTCCCTGATTGGGACATTCGTCTTCATTAAGTTGCTGGGATTTTCGATTAATACGCTGACGCTCTTCGGAATCACGCTGGCCACGGGTTTGGTTGTTGATGATGCAATCGTGGTCATTGAGAACGTCGAGCGGCACATCATGGAGGGCATCACGGAGCCGCACAACGCGGCGTCTGTAGCCATGAAGGAGGTGGCTGGGGCGGTCATTGCTACTTCGCTTGTGCTTGTGGCGGTGTTCGTGCCAGTTGCGTTGTTTCCGGGAACCACGGGAATCTTGTTCCGGCAATTCGCGCTGACGATTGCGTTCTCGGTTTCCATTTCTGCATTCAACGCGCTAACGTTGACGCCTGCGCTGTCCGCGATTTTGCTGGGACGCCATCGGGATCGTGCCGAAGGTAGATTTTTTCATGCGTTCAATCGCCTGGTGACAGGCGGCACGAATCTGTACCGCAATGCGGTGCGGCGCGTGATCGGATGGCGGTTTGCGGCCATCTTGGTTTTTTTTGCGGCGCTGGGGTTGACGTACTGGGTTTATAACAAAGTACCGCGCGCGTTTATTCCGGAAGACGACCAGGGGTACATCATCTTCGTTGTGCAGGCGCCGCAGGGCGCGTCCTTGCAGTACACGGAAGGAATTTGCGCCAAAGTAGAAGAAGTCATCTCGCATGTTCCAGAGATTCAGGGGGCCTTCTCGCTTCCGGGGTTCAGCCTGTTTGGCGCCGCGCCGAATCGCGCCGTGGTCTTCAGCAGCTTGAAACCTTTCGCGGAGCGCAAAGGCCAGGAACATTCCGCGGCAGGAATCATTCAACGGTTGCGCGGGCAACTGTTTGCGATTCAGGGGGCGCTGGTTATTCCGTTCAATCCGCCGGCGGTGCAAGGATTAGGGCAATTCGGCGGATTTCAATATGAACTGGAGGACTTGGGGCGGAACTCGCTGCAAACGATTGCAGATACGGCGAACAAACTTGCGGCGCAGGGCAACTCGGGCAAGGACTTGGTGGGCTTGTTCAGCAGTTTTACGGCGAACGATCCGCAATATTTGGTGCAAATCGACCGAGAGAAAGCCAAAAGTTTGCAAGTGCCGTTGAGCCAAGTGACGGACGCGCTGCAGGTCTACATGGGATCGGTGTATGTGAACGATTTCGATTTCAACAACCGGTCGTATCGCGTGTATGTGCAGGCGGACAGCCAATACCGCTCAGCACCGAAGGATATTCGACAATATTATTTGCGTTCCGACACCGGCAGGATGATTCCGCTGGACAATCTGGTCACCGTAGAGCCAACGCAAAATGCTCAGGTTATCAGCCACTACAATCTTTTCCGGGCGGCGGAGATTGATGGTTCGGCGGCGCCGGGACACAGCTCCGGCGAAGGAATCGCTGCGATGGAAGAGTTGTCCAAGAAAGCGCTGCCGCAAGGGATGACGTATGAATGGAGCGGGCTTTCGCTGGAAGAGATTCAATCGGGAGGCAAAGCACTGATTTTGTTTGGGCTAGGGCTGGTTGTGGTTTACCTGACGTTGGCGGCGCAATACGAAAGCTTTGTGCTGCCATTTATCGTTTTGATGGCTGTGCCGGTGGCGATCCTTGGTGCGATCGGAGCGCAAGCGCTGAGAGGATTGCAGAACGATGTTTATTGCCAGATTGGGCTAGTGATGTTGATCGGACTCGCGAGTAAGAACGCGATTTTGATCGTGGAGTTTGCCGAGCAGCTGCGCGAGCAGGGCATGACTATAGTCGAAGCGGCGATTGAAGCGGCGCGGATTCGGTTGCGGCCGATTTTGATGACATCGTTCGCGTTCATCCTTGGCGTGGTGCCGTTGGTGCTTGCGCAAGGCGCAGGACGCGCCGGACGCATCTCCGTGGGGACGACAGTGTTTGGCGGAATGATTGCCGCGACGACGCTGAACCTCCTATTTATCCCGGTGCTTTACGTGATCGTGAAGAGTATTTTTCCGGGCGGCAGAGCGAAGACGTCCGCGGTTGAACATTAATTTCCTACCCTTAACGAACAATTAATTTCGAGATTTGTGGTTGGGCAGAAGAACGACGCCAGCTTCATTGCTTTTTGAGGAGACACATACCAGACCAGGGGCGGTCGCGGCGTGACTTTTCCGTTTCGGGGAGCAGCGCGAAAAGCCGGAACAATAAGGAGAGGCGTTTTAGGCGGGCGGCGTTCTTGAGAAAGGATTGCACGTCGACGGGCTTCCAGCCGTAAGGGATGAAGAAGTTCGGGCCTTCAGGAGGAGCAAACTTGAACGGCGCCGCTGCTGTGAGCTGCTTTGCCATTCTTTTTGCCAACAGGCGGAGAAGGCCGGGCGAGGCAATATCGAGAATCCAGGATTGAAAGCTGGGAGGAGCGGCAAGGTCTTTGGCAAGGCCAGCGACGTCCTCGGCGGTTAGATAGATCAGCAGACCTTCCGTGATGATGAGGGCTTTGTTGGAGCGGCGGCCGAGTTCGGCAAGGAGTTCGCGGCGCGCGGTGACGTTGGATAGGTCGAGACGGATGCGTTCGAGGGAGCAGACGGGTTTTTCGTCGCGAAGAATTTCTTCTTTGTAGTCGAGGATTTCGGGGAGATCGACTTCGACCCATTTGAGAGTAGCCGGAAGCTTCATCCGGTAGGGGCGCGCGTCGAGGCCGGCGGCGAGGTTGATGACCATGTCGGCGCCTTGCTGGACTTGCTCGTTAATGAATTGGTCGCCGAGAACGGTGCGCGTGATCATGCTCCAGTCGTTGTCGCGGCCGAGGGGCATGGACTTGGCGATTTGTTCGCCGCGTTCTCCGGCGAGGCGGCGTGCGAAGGGATCGCGGAAATGTGCATCGGGTCGCTCGGTCTCTCGCGCGCGATAGACGGCGACCCAGCGGGCGGTGTCGGAGACGTTGCGAATCAGTGGTTCAGACGGAATGTTTTTCGGGGACTTTGGTTCGCTCAAGTGGGCGCCTCGTGATCGGGAATCGATTCAACTTATCGAAGTTTAGCTATTAGAGCGGAGGGAGCACAACACAGGCTCTGACTGCCTGCGTAAGCTGGAAATTACTCGCCTTCGCTTGAACCGGGACGACAGGCCAGTTGGTAATCAGGATGAGGGCCGGTTGCCTGGCCGGCGCGGAGTTCGAGTTCCAACCGAACGTTGTCGGAACGAATGCCTACCGGGCCGTTGAGACTTCCTCCTTCAGGCCCGACACTTCCTTCCCACACGAGATTGTTATCTGCGTAGACGCGCATTTCGGGGCCATTCATCTCGGCGCGCAATGTATGCGTGGCGCCGGGACGCAAGAGCGGGACGGGTGAACTGTGGACGGGCTTGATGTTGCGGTAGCCGCGGTTGCCACATTCTGCGCTGGTGTGCTGTCCGGGATTAGACTTTACGGAGACGACGAGTTTGGACTCCGGCTCGATGCGCCACATCGCGTAAACAAGATTGCAAGGGTCCTGGGCGCGAAGCTTGAGGCCAAACTGGCGGCGCATCTCGCCAGAGCCTAGCGGCTTTTCTCCTAGGACTAGGCCAAGATAGGTGAAACGGGCTTCAACATCTTGCGTGGTCGCAACGGTGACGAATGCGCGCATTTTGGGCACGTTTACAGACATGCGGTAGCCAGAGGATTGCTCGAGCGCCCCTTCCGTAACACAAAGCTTGGCGTGGGGTACGGACAACCAATTAGAAACGGGCTTGGCGCCAGAGTTGCCCTTTAAACCGAAAAAAATAAAAACAATTGCGAGAACCAGATTGACGTTCAGTTTCATGATGAAAGCATCTCCCCGCATCGCGCGGACTGGCTTGATGCCCTTTCGAAAAGGCGATGTCGTATATAATCGCGGCCAGCATGCGAACTTATGGAAAGCTATACCACGCGGCAGATCAAGCGGCCACGAATAGTTCGCAGCAGGCGGGACGATTGACCTTTTGGCAGAGCGGGCTGGGTAGTTTGTTGGCGAAAAGGCGGAAAGCGTGAATTTCGAATTCAGCGAGAAGACGAAAGAGCTGCAACGCCGCTTGCAGGCTTTTATGGACGAGCACATCTATCCGAATGAGCGGCGGTTCGAGGAAGAAATTGAACACGAGCGGTGGAAGCCGACACGAGTCATCGAAGAGCTAAAACCAAAGGCACGTGCGGCTGGGCTCTGGAATCTTTTTCTGCCCAATGATGAAAGCGGAGCGGGACTGACGAATCTGGAATACGCGCCGCTGTGCGAGATCATGGGGCGAAGCGTGATGGCTGCGGAAGTGTTCAATTGCTCCGCTCCGGATACGGGAAATATGGAAGTGCTGGCGCGCTACGGGACGCCGGAGCAAAGAGAGAAATGGCTGAAGCCTCTGCTCGCGGGCGAGATTCGGTCGTGCTTTGCCATGACGGAGCCGGAAGTGGCTTCGTCGGACGCTACAAACATTCGCGCCAGCATCGTGAAAGAAGGAGACGAGTACGTAATTGATGGGAGGAAGTGGTGGACCTCAGGGGCGGGAGACCCACGCTGCAAGATCGCGATTTTCATGGGCAAAACCGATCCGGCGGCTGCGACGCACAAACAGCAATCGATGATTCTGGTGCCGCTGGATACGCCTGGCGTTAAGATCGTGCGGCTGCTCACAGTGTTTGGATATGACCATGCCCCGCACGGGCACGCAGAGATCTCGTTCGAAAACGTGCGCGTTACCGCGTCAAACATGCTGCTGGGCGAGGGGCGCGGATTTGAGATTGCCCAGGGACGACTCGGGCCCGGACGCATTCATCACTGCATGCGATGCATTGGAGTGGCAGAGCGCGCGCTGGAAGCGATGTGCAAGCGCGTACAGGCGCGCGTGGCGTTTGGAAAACCGATCGCGGAACAAGGAACAATTCGCGCCGATATCGCTGCATCGCGCATGGAAATTGAACAGGCGCGACTGCTGACGCTCAAAGCTGCTTACATGATGGACATTGTCGGAAACAAGGAAGCGCGCGCAGAGATCGCGATGATCAAGGTTGTTGCGCCAAACATGGCGCTGCGAGTTTTGGACCGGACCATTCAAGCGCACGGAGGAGCGGGAGTCTCCGCGGATACATTTCTGGCGGGTGCGTGGGCGAATGTGCGGACTTTGCGGCTGGCCGACGGGCCCGATGAAGTGCACGTGGAATCGATCGCGAAATCGGAGCTGCGAAAGTGGGAGAAGGCACGGACGCAGAAGCATTCGGATTAAACCAAATTAGACCTAGATGAAGCGGCGGTCTTCTTGAAAGGCAATGTGGCACCAGTCATTGTGGAAACACCGGATTCTCTGAAGCAATTTGTGGGAAAAGAAATTGGTGTGAGTGAATGGCTCACCGTTACGCAAGAGCGTATCGCGCAATTCGCTGAAGCGACCGAAGACCGGCAATGGATCCATCTGGATCGCGAACGAGCGGCAAGAGAATCACCATTTGGGACGACGATTGCGCATGGGTTTTTGACGCTGTCGTTGATTAGCCGCTTTATGAAAGACGTGATTCAAGTGCAAAGTGCGGTTGGAATGGCGATCAACTATGGTCTGAATCGGGTTCGCTTCCCTTCTCCGGTACGCGCGGGCTCGAAGATTCGCGCGCGCGTCACTCTGCTGAGTGTCAAAGAAGTTCCTGGAACGTACGAGGCTGCATTTTCTGTGACGGTTGAGAGCGAAGGTAGCGAGAAGCCGTGTTGCGTTGCGGAATCCATTGTGCGGTACTACCACTGACAAATCATCTTGGCGAGTGAGCTGGAGAAGTAGGGGCGCAGCATGCTGCGCCCCTACAAGATACCTGCCGCAATTTGCTCGTTGTGACTTTCAGAAATAAACAGCATCACAAAAAGAGGTGTCAGATTGCGCCCGTTTCGGCAGTTCGCAGAGCGGCGCGTAACAAGAGTTTGATGCGTTGCGGCATGGTTGCGAAGCGTTCATCGTGGGTCAGACCTTGATGATAGCGGTAATAAATCTGCTGGACGATCACTGCGATTTTGAAGCGCGCGAAGACCAAGTAGAAAGCCATGTTGGATACATCGCGGCCTGTTTTTTGCGCATACCGGTGGACGAGTTGGGCGCGCGTCAAGCTGCCGGCATAGGTTGTCGGTCCCCAGCGGGTTTCGAGAATCTCTGGAGGATCGCTGGCATCCACCCAATAAGCCAGCGCGGAGCCAAGATCGGTGAGCGGATCGCCGATCGTACACATCTCCCAATCCAAGACGCCGATAATTCTGGTGAGATCATGGGGGTCGAGAACGACATTGTCGTACTTGTAGTCGTTGTGAATGAGAGCGGCACCGCTGGACGAAGGCATGTGCTTCTGAATCCAATTTGAGATAGTTTCGACTTCCGGAATGTCATGTGTCTTAGAGCCGTGGTAGCGTTCGATCCAGCCCCGTACTTGGCGTTCGAGATAGCCCTGTGGCTTGCCTAAATCCGCGAGGCCGACTGCGTTGTAATCGAGGCCGTGAAGGAGCGCGAGATTATCGAGAAAAGATTCGCAAACACGTCTTGCTGTCTCGGGAGAAAAGTTTACGTCGGGCGGAACATCCCTGCGAAGAATGACGCCTTGAATGGGGTCCATCAGATAAAACGGCGCGCCGAGCACGGAGAGGTCGTCACAAAAGAGAAGCACATGCGGGGCTGGAGGATAGTGGACTTGAAGTTTTGAGAGTACGCGATATTCACGGCCCATATCGTGGGCGGTTTTGACTTTGCTTCCGAAGGGAGGCCGGCGAAGAATCATTTCGCGCGAACCGATTTGGAGCGAATACGTAAGGTTCGAATGGCCGCTCGGGTATTGGCGGACGATTAGGGCTCCGGATTCGTTCGGAAAATGCGCGCGAAGGAAAGGTTCCAGCTTGGCGAGATCGAGCTCCTCTCCCGGCCGAACGGCAGTTGTTTGATCTTGAAGGCCAGCCATGTTATCTCGCGCTTTTTCTCTATCGATAAGTCAGCAACGCGGGATCATCCAGGTGCTGAAACGAATTGAACGTGCTCAGCGTGAAGCGATCCACTGAAAACAAAAATTCGCTATAGGAGCAATTGCGCGGCATCCACGCCACTTGCAGTGTGTCCTTCGGTGAAAGTCGCAAGGCCCGCTGCACCGAGACCGCGACAGGGCCGCCGGAAGTAAAGATGGCGCAGGTTTCGTTCTTCTCTGCCGTGGACAGAAATTGTGAGAGACCGCGATTGACGCGGGCGATGAACGCCTCCCAGGATTCGACGCCGTGGACGGCCAATTCTCCGTTGACCCACATGGTGACGACCGTATCGAAGAGTTTTTGAAGTTTCTGCGGCGCTGCGGC